>BNJU01002777.1_pt1 | contig 83361 bp, 101 predicted proteins | sample 8539281 | NCBI WGS metagenome assembly BNJU01 (sample SAMD00202456, study PRJDB9452) | human saliva metagenome | isolation source: human saliva | place: Japan | reverse complement strand
GCAAAAAAATTCCAGCATTTATGGAGGCCTTGGCAAATATTCTTAATGAAGCACCAGAAGCGGATTTTTGGTTCTTGGCGATTGACACATAAGGCTCAATATATGGACTTAATTAAATCCTTCGAATAGGAATGATATGAATAGATAACACATATGTTTATGCGTAAAGATTAACTCATTAACATATGTGTTATATTTTTTTGTTATCCTACGAATTGATTTTATATGGTATAATAGGGCTTTATAGTATGTGTTTGGAGGTTCATTACTATGTTATTTACCGTGAATACAGAAGTCTGTACTCGTTGTGGTCTATGCGTAGCCGATTGTCCAACAGGCCTTCTTGTTATGACTGATGATGGTCCTAAAACAGGTAAGGGTGGTTGTATTTCCTGTGGTCATTGTGTTGCAGTATGCCCTACGCTTGCTCTAGATAGCGACCTAACACCGCGTGCTGAACAAGTGGATATTACAAAAGAAACTAAATTTACGCCGGAACAAGCAGAGCTATTTTTACGCAGCCGTCGTTCCATTCGTAATTATCAAAATAAACCAGTTCCTGCTGAATTGATTCGCAAGGTATTGAATGTGGCCCGCATGGCCCCGACTGCGACAAATACGCAAGGCATTTCCTATATCGTAATTCGAGATAAACAAAAATTACGCCGTATTGCGGATCTTGTACTCGAATGGATGCATCTTGCCGCGAAGACAGTGCCGATTATGCGACTTTATGCCCGTGCAGCTCAAGCAGAAGTAGATAAGGGGAAAGAATATATTCTCCGCGATGCACCAGCTCTCGTGGTTGCCATTGGTTCGAAAAAAGACATTCATCGCACTCATGATTCAGGCCATTCTTGCCTTTCTTATGCGGAATTATATGCGCCATCAGTAGGCCTTGGAACATGCTGGGCAGGGTTCTTTGAACATGCAGGCGAAGCTGAATATAAACCATTATTAGATATATTAGGTGTACCAGACGATAAAATCATCGCTGGTGGCATCTTGATGGGATATCCTAAGGTGAGATACCGCAATATTGTGGAACGTCAACCGTTGGATGTTACATTTGATACAGAAGAATAATTAGACATTATGCACAACGCTCTATCTATAAAGGTGGGGCGTTGTTTTATTTATATATGGTTATAAAAAAATCTCCATCCTAAATAGAATGGAGATTTTGTATATTAATTGGCCGATGTAATGGAGCCTTTAAATGTTTCGTCAATGAATTGCTTGATTGCTTCGGATTTATAGATATCGGCAATTTTTTTGTATGTTTCGTTATCTTTATCTTGGCTGCGTACAGCAAGTATCATAACAGCTAATGGTTCATCCTTTGGCTCTAAGAAGAAACCTTGTTTTTCTACATTAAGGCCTGCGCTTTGCACATAGTTCATAGGAATTGCTGCTACAGCAACATCATCAAGGCTACGAGGTAATTGAGCTGCTTCTAGTTCTTGGATTTGTAGGTTTTTAGGGTTAGATGTAATATCTGCTACTGTTGCTTTAAAGCCAACGCCATCTTTCAATGTAATAAGGCCCGCTTTAGCAAGTAATGCAAGACCGCGACCCACCATTGGTTGGATCATTAGGAATAGCTACGATAGCACCATTTGGTACATCTTGTGCACTATGTACAGAGTTACTATACAATCCCATAGGCATTAAAATCGTTTTGCCAATAGCTACAAGGTCGGAACCATTTTGTTTGTTAAAGTTTTCCATAAATGGAACGTGTTGGTATGCGTTGAGTTGGATATCTCCGTCAGCCAATGCTTTGTCCGGTGTTACATAATCGGAGAATTCCACAACCTTAAGGTTAATACCTTGCTTTTGAGCCTCTTTCGCTACAGCTTCTGCTACTTGAGCATGAGGGCCTGCAGTAGCACCGATTTTAATTTCTTTTGGTGTATTATTCGTTTGTGTATTGCTGCCACAACCTGCGATGGCGAATGCGAGAACGCCAACGAGAAGAGGGGCAATAAATTTCTTTAATTTCATGATAACATCCCTTTCTAAATACATATAATATAGATATCCTATCATGTGAATGGGGTTTTGTATATAGAGTAAAATATATTGGTTATCTATAGATTAAAACTATGGCTTTTTAGATAGTAGTAAAGTGGGTTATTAATATATATCTAAAAAAATCGAAATATGATATAATACAGATAAGTTTTATACAACTAAAGTGGTGGAATACAAACATAATACATAGGAGGTCTTTATGTTTAACTTTGATTTTTATAATCCTACACATATCGTATTCGGTAAAGACCGTTTAGGTGAATTAGATACATTGGTGCCAAAGGGATGCAAAGGTACTTATTACATATGGCGGTGGTTCTGCAGTGCGCAGTGGTCTTATTGATCGCGTTGTGAAAGCTCTTGGTAACCGCAAGGTAGAACAATTCGGCGGCATTGAGCCAAACCCATCTCTTGAAACATGCGAACGTGCCGTTGCTTTTATTAAAGAACATGGCGTAGATTTCGTCCTCGCTGTAGGTGGCGGTTCTGTAGTAGACGCTACAAAACTCATCGTAATGGGCGCTACTTATGATGGTCCTGTTATTGAGGTTATGAAAGCTGGTTTACCAGCGGTTCCGGTAGACATGGTGCCAAATCCATTGCCATTTGGTACAGTTATGACACTACCTGCTACGGGTTCCGAAATGAACAATGGTGCTGTTATTACTTATGGTGATGGTAAATATCCTGTGTTCAGTAACTTAGTATTCCCTAAGTTCTCCATGCTCGATCCAACATTGACTTTCACATTGCCTGAAAAACAAGTCAAGAACGGCGTCATCGATACATTCGTGCATACGACAGAGCAATATTTAACATACCCTGTGGAAGGCCGTATTCAAGATCGTTTCAGCGAAGGCATTTTGAAAACTATGATTGAAATCGGCAAAGAAACAGTAGAAAATCCAGAAAACTACGACATTCGTGCTAACCACGTGTGGGCCTCTACCTTGGCGTTAAATGGCTTAATCGGTGCCGGTGTGCCACAAGACTGGGCCACACATCTTATCGGTCATGAATTGACTGCGGCTTACCATCTTGACCATGGTATTACATTGGCTATCGTATTACCTGCATTGTTAGAAGTGAAAAAAGCAGATAAGCTTGATAAATTGGCACAATACGCTACACGTGTATGGCATATTACAGAAGGTACAAAAGAAGAAAAAGCGGATAAGGCTATTGCTAAAACACGTAATTCTTCGAGTCTCTTGGTGTATCTACGCATTTAAAGATTATGGTCTTGGCGCTGAAGCAGTCGATAAAATTGTGAAACAATTAGAAGACCATGGTATGACACACCTTGGTGAAAAAGGTGATGTAACACTAGAAGTAGCTCGCGAAATTTTGACGCGTGCCTTATAATTGAGTAGAATAGTCAGTATATAGATAGAAAAAGACACCTGGTAGGTGTCTTTTCTTTTAGTACATTAGTATAGAGAATATAAATAGTATTATGATACATTTTATGAATATCATAATCTAGTGTAAATGAAAGAAGGCGATATATTAATGGAACAATACATAAAGGGACGTCAAGCTTTTAGTTATGCTTTTCCTATTATGATTCCTATGGGGCATAGCTTTTTTTTTCATAGGCTTTAGGATTTGGTTTATATGCTACGAGTCAAGGGGTTCCTTGGTGGACTACCACCTGTATTTGGCAGCAACCATTTTTTTGCAGGGCTCCATGGAGTTTCGTAATCGATAGGTATGTTGATGGCTGGATTTGATCCTATGAATGCCTTTGTTTTTGACTATGTTCGTTAATGGTCGTCATTTTTTTCTACGGTTTATCTGCGCTACAACGATATGTTCATATGGGGATGGAAGTGGTTTCCTACCGTTGCTTGGATGTGTGATGAAAGCTTTGCTATCAATATGTCTACAAGATTGCCGGATGATGTGGATGAAAAATGGTTTTACTTCCACGTGTCTTGGCTTAACTATGTGTTCTGGGTATTTAGTACCTTTGTAGGTGGTCTATTTGGTAATTTATTGACCACTGTAGATTTACGAGGTATCGATTTCGTGTTACCAGGGCTATTCATTGTGGTATTTCTTGAAATGCTACTTTAATGCAAAAGAATAATAAGATTCGAGCGTTTGGTGTAGCTGGTGCAGCTATGGCGGTAGCTATGCTCTTATTGGTAGGCAAATCGCTCTTTATGCTTCTATCTATGAGCTGTATGCTGGTGGTTTGCTATATTGCGTACAAATGGGGAGGTGTTCATCTTGACTAGTATAGAAATGATTATTACTGTTGCCATTGTAGTGGCAGGTACATTACTTACTCGTTTTTGGGCGCTTTTCTCATATTTTCCACCTGGGAAAAAAGGCGCCAGATTTTTGTACTCTTTTTAGGCAAAAGCATTACCTGCTGCCGTTATGGGGCATGCTCGTCGTATATACCTTTTCAAAGGAAACCGTCGTTTTAGCCTACCCATATGGTATGCCCTGAATTGATAGCATTTACTGAGTTACAGTAGGATTACACCTATGGAAACGAAACATGCTCGTATCCATTGCAGCAGGTACTATAGTGTATATGCTTATCGTACAAAAATATTTAATATTTCCCTAAATCAAAGAGCGTTTTTTTGGAAAAGTTTTCTATTGTCTGTTGCTTGAAAAGAATTTTAAAAATGATATGACTGATTTTGAATTGCTTCTTTAGAAGAATTTGCTGATGGTGTGATGAAGAAATCCCCCTTTCGTCAAACGACTTTGGCCCTGCGGAGCCCGCAGGGCGAGTCAGACCCGGCCGGTGGAGGCTTGACGGAAGGGGGATTTCTTTACAATGCAATGAATGATTTCTTAGAAGCAATTCAGCAAGTTATTTTAGTTTTAAAATTCTTTCAAGCCCCGCAGCAGTATGATGATTTTCCAAAAACGCTCTTTGATCAAGTAGCTCCATGAGATCCATATCTGTAATGGATAGTTTGAAGTCAAAGACGTCAAAGTTGGACTTCATATGATTAAGGCTTGTTGTTTTTGGCAATGGAATGATGCCTCGTTGGATGTGCCAACGCAAGATGATTTGATGCATCGTTTTTCCATATTTTTCAGCCAAGCTTTTGATGATAGGGTGCTCAAATATAGGTTGACGATTGCGCGTAAATGGGGACCAAGCCATGCCGACGATTTGGTGCTTTCGCATCAATTCCCATAAGGATCTACGTTGGTTGAATGGGTGGCATTCGATTTGATTGACCACCGGTTTTATATTGCAGTGGTATAGTAAATCGATTAAACGGTCTTCATAGAAGTTGGATAGACCTAAACCGCGCAAAACGTTTTGGTCGTATAATTCCTCCATGGCGCGCCAAGAACCGTAGTAATCGCCAAGTGGTTGATGAATAAGCATGATATCTATATAATTCGTATTTAGTTTTTTAGAGAACTTTCAACAGCGCGCATCGTAGCATCATAACCGGCATTGGTATGCCAAATTTTAGTCGTTACAATGATGTCGGAACGTTTGATACTAGATGTACTTATACCCTTGCCTACAGCCTCTTCGTTGTCGTAATAAGCGGCCGTATCGAGTAACTGGTATCCAGCGTGCAACGCATTCATTACAGCTTTTTCCGTTTCTTCTGGCGTTCCTGTTTTATAGGTGCCAAATCCGATGGATGGCACAAAACTACCATTATTTAAAATTCTAAAATCCATGCGTTCTTCCATGAGAAACCTCCATATGTATACTTGTTCAGGAATATTATAGCAGATATTATTTGTGCCTAGTAATATCTAATCGTATAGAGAATTAGCTTTCATACAATTCTTATTGATTTTGTGATATACTAAGGTATTGATAAAAATCAATACAGTGGATAGAGATAAGGTGAAAGTATGAACAAATTTCGACTTGGTGCTGTGTTGGCTGTGATGGCCATTGTTGTATGCGCCATCGCTGGTTGTGGTACATCAACGGTTTCTGTCGCCGATGTTACCTATAAGGATATGCCGTTACAAATTCACAATGAAGCGAATGTAACAGCTCTTAATAAGGCAACCATTACGCCGGCCGTATCGGGTGCTGCTACGTATACTGTGAAGGTAGGCGATAAGGTCACACAAGGTCAAGTGGTGGCGACGATTGATACGTCCGCACTACAACAACAATTAGCGTCCTTGCAAGGTCAGCTTAGTGCGGCTCAATCCTATACGCCTGCTGTTGAAACAACAACGACAACGACGGCCCCTACGGTTAGTAGCGCACAGCTTGAAAGTGCACGTCAGATGCGCGAAGCTGGCAATATTACAGAAAAGGAATACAACCGTATTTTAGAGCGGTCCCGGCCTCAAACTGTGACAACCACTAGTGGAGGTGGCGGTGGTGGCAATGGCGCGAGCGTTGCTGCTATTGAAGCACAAATTGCTCAAGTCTCTGCTCAGATAGCAGCCGCTAATATTACGGCACCTATAGCTGGTGTGGTGACTGCTATTTATAATGAGGATCGTCAAATGGCAATTGCAGACAGACCGTTTATGTTGATACAACAGGAAACGCCTATGGTGGCATCATTGAGTATTCCTCGTGATGCGGCTATGAAATTAGCTAGCCCAGAGTCAAAACCAAGTATTAAGGTATCGTTACATGTCGATGATTCAGATATTCCAGGTGAGTTGACCTATATAGATACAAATCAACCTGAAAATGTACCAAGTGTACTAGTTAAGGCTACTTTCAATAATGAAAAAGGCGCCATTAAGGCCGGTGAATTTTATAGTTTAACCATCGAATCTAGTGCTCAAGCTAAGATGCTCGTTGTTCCTGCTGCGGCAGTACGTGAAAATCAAGATGGTAAATATGTATATGTATTAACCGCTGACAATACGGTAGACGTACGTGTCGTTGAAGTAGGGGACGAACAAGATGGGTATGTGTCCATCATGACAGGTCTTAACGAAGGCGAACAAGTTATTACAACTAAGGGAACCTTTGAACTAGGTGAAAAGGTGAAGGTTCAATAATTATCTCATTATAGCTAGAGATTAGCGCGTATGAGCATTGAAAAGGAGGAGATTATTATTTTAGAATTTAAACGTTTTGAATTAAGAGATAAACCATTAATCGATAAATATTTTGAACAACATCATTACGAAGCGTCGGATAATTGCTTTACTACATTGTATATGTGGCAAGAGGCCTATGGTATCCGTTGGGCTGAGGAAAATGGCGTATTGTATATCCAAGGTGGTGGTAAGCGCGATCCATTCCTATTACCTCCATTTGCTGGTAAGGATGCGAAGTTCCTCGATGGTTTATTGCGTGCAAAAGAATGGTTTGTAGAAAAATAAATTACCATTCATTTTCAAAGGTGTTAGCAAGGTTGTGAAAAGAACGGATGGAGGAATTATGCCCTGGCCGTTATGTATTCACACCTGACCGTGATAACTACGAATATATTTATAAGTCTGAAGATCTTATCAACCTATCTGGTAAGAAGTTCCGTCAAAAGAAAAATCACTTGAATCAATTCCGTATGCAATATTCTAACTATGAATATGTGCCAATTACAGAAGATATCATTCCATTGTGCCGTGAAACAGCAGCGTCTTGGGTGGAAACTCATCATGAAGAAGGTATTGAAGACGAATTAGTGGCTATTAATTTACTCTTTGATCATTGGGATGTACTAGGCCTAAAAGGCGGCGCTATTAAGTTGTTTGGCCGCGTAGAGGCTTTCAGTATCGGCGAATTGTTGAATGATAAAATGGCGTTAATCCACATTGAAAAAGCTAATCCAGATATTCGCGGCTTGTATCAAGCAATTAACAATGAATTCATTCGCCACGAATTTAGCAATGTAGAATTTATCAATCGTGAAGAAGATATGGGGTTACCTGGTCTTCGTCAAGCAAAAGAATCTTACAATCCTGATCATTTCGCAGAAAAATACGATGCTGTATATGCTAATGAAGCAGATAATGCAACGGGCGGTAAATAATCAGATTAATCTAATAACAAATATGAGAGTGGTACTGTATGGTGCCACTCTTTTCCGTTATAATAAAGGGTAGAGTGTGTGAATACATTCCACTATAGGAAATATATAGCCTAGAGCTGTTTAGAATAGAAAGGAAATCGTATGGATTTTAGAATTGCTACATCACAAGATACGCCACAAGTAGAAGCCCTTTGGGCGTATTGCTTTGAACCAAAAGAAGATCCGTTCTTTCAATATTATTTCTCTAAGTGCTACGAGCCTGAAAATACCGTCGTAGGAATCCAAGAGGGGCAATTGCTCTCCACTGTTCATTTGCGCCAATACAACATCAATGTGCGCGGTGCTGTCTTACCCACTAGTTACATGGTTGGTGTTGCCACTCATCCAGCCGCACGTCGTGGCGGTGTAGGTGGTGCGTTATTGTTGCACTCCCTAGAAGAATTGCGCCGTCGTGGTCAAGGTATTACCATTTTAATGCCTTCGAAGGCTGGTTTTTACCAACAATATGGCTGGGACTTGTATGCTCATCAATGGGTGCAGACGATGCCATTAGAAAACTTACGTCCTTTGACGGATAAAACAGTATCCTTTGGATTGTTAAATGATGTAGAACAATGGACATTGCTTGATCCTGTTTATAAGGCGTATACAAAGAATTTATGTGGCTACGCAGAGCGTGGTGAAAAGGAATGGAAACGCCTATTAGGCAGCTTCTTTGCTGAAGGCGTGAACATTGCGGTCGTAAAAAATGACGACGGTCAAATCGAAGGCTACGCCGTATATCGTTTAGGCGCACCTGAAATTCCAGTTACTGAATTTGTATATACAACGCGTCGTGCTCAACGTGGTTTATTTAATTATTTTTATAATCATCGTTCTCAAGGTGAAAGCATTCGCTGGAATGAGGGATTGCATGATACGGGCTATAGATTTGTTCCTGATGGAAAAACAGGTCATACAACGATGCCCTATATGATGGCGCGTATTGTAGATGTAGAAACAGCATTGACCACGGTACCTGTTAATCCAGAAGCCGTTATGATGCCAATTACACTACATATTAAGGTTACAGATTCCTTATGCGATTGGAATAATGGCGTATTTGCACTTACCTTAGGTGAAAGCACTCTACCTATTGTCAAACGCGTTTCTGATGGATCTGTGGCTGAAATAGATATTACAGTTGATATCGGGGGTCTAGCAGCTTTGTTGATGGGGGCTGTTTCAGCTAAAGATCTTGTGTTTGAAGGTAAATTAGAAGGCGAATCTCATTGGATTGATTATTTAGATATGGTATATCCTAAACAAAATACATATATCAACGAATGGTGGTAATATGAGCTGGAAAACATATACAGTAAAAGAAGATGTAGATGCAACAGTATCTGCTTATGTGAAGAACGGTTTTCCTTATCCTCTCGTAATTTGCAGATGATTTTCCGTAAGAAACGGGTAAAGGTAAATAGTCGTGTTGCTCATTCAAAACGAATGATAAGAAAAGGTGACGTTATTACTATTGAGCTGCCACAGGATAAGGATTATGGTGTAGAGGTTGAAAAAGGACCTATCGAGGTTCTCTATGAGGATGCCCACACCCTTGTAGTTTATAAACCTCCGTTTATGCTAGTCCATCCGACAGGTCAAACAAAACATCATACATTGAGCAATCTGGTGGCAGGCTATTATGCTAAACGCGGCGAAGTTCATAAAATTCGTCCTGTTCATCGCTTGGATCGAGATACAACAGGAGTTATTATGTTTGGCAAAACCCGTGAAGCAGAACAATATTATACTAACCAGCTACAAGAAGGACATATTCATCGTATTTATCGCGGTCTCGTAGAAGGAAATATTACATCTGATGGCATTGTGAATGAACCTATTGGTGTGGATCCGGTATTTGATAATCGCCGTTGTGTTGATGAATTTGGTCAAGAGGCTGTAACCGAATATCGTGTGATTGAACATGATGATGTGCAGTCCTTGTTAGAGTTTACATTGCTAACCGGACGAACGCATCAAATCCGCGTTCATATGGCTCATATTGGTCACCCTATCATCGGTGATGCCATGTATGGTACGCGGAATAAACCGTATACGAGACAGGCCTTACATGCCTATTCGTTGACATTTATACCATATGGACAATCTGAGCAGGTGACTGTTATCGCACCTGTGCCTTCTGATTTAGGTTGTGAATTGCAAAACAAAAAGCTGCCCTAGGGCAGCTTTGTTTGTATGGGGGAATTGATTTTGTAACGAAAAAAGGACTCCTGCTGGAGTCCTTTTTCATGTAAGGGGGAGTGTTAGTATTAACATCAAATGACCTATGTATTTAAACAAGTAGTAGGTTTGGGGTTAGTATTACTTGTCGGGAGATAAATACATTAAGTAATCAGGGAATATTTACTTATAATTATCATTTGATATGGCAATTATAAGTAAATACTGTGAAGATAAAATGAACTTCTAAAATATATTTTATGAAATTTAGATGAAATGTAAAAATTCGTTTATTAAATATTGATAAATGCCATACTTCTTGCTATGATAATAGAGGAGAATAATATCTTCTCTTTATTTTTTTAAAGATATTTAAAAAAATCGTTCTAGTTATAAGACTTTTGTTGTTGGGTTGGAAAGAGTACTATGAAGTTGCTTATAGCTTTAATGGCCTTTTTTTGCCTCATAACATATTCGAATACAGCTCAAGCGACTGATTGGTACTATGTAAGTCCTGATGACAAAGGCAATCAACTGTTTATAGATAATGATAGTGTTCAAAAAAAGTGATTATGATGCCGTCCTTTGGCTAAAAGTTAATGAACCTGGTGGCGATGAACTTCGTTATAAGGTATATATTAGCCGTTATAATCGGACCATGGAAATTTTAGAAGTAGATGCGTATATGCCTAATGGCACTCAATATGATAATGTAGACTATGACAAAGATCCTGAACCGATTGAAGGCAATACGAATGGTCAAGCCATCTACAAATTATTATGGCAATAGAATAGTTTAAATTTAATATTTTAAATATAAATATTAAATTTAAACTATTGAATATAAAAATCCCTAGCTAGACAGCAACTAGCTAGGGATTTTTTTATGTAAATGTATTGTAAACACCAGAGGTGTTACAGTCTTTGTAGATAGATAAAATCTAAGATATCCACTAGTGAATGGAAACAACCGTTAGTTTATAGCTGAGCGGTTGTACGGGTTAATTCCAAATCATTAATCATTTGTAAATCGTCTTGAGGGGATCTACCGCCTGTTGTTAAGTAGCCGCCTACCATGATACCATTAAGTCCACCTTTTAGTGCATAGGATTGTAAATCGCGAAGATTTACTTCTCGGCCACCAGCGGTGCGAATTAACGCATGCGGTAAAATAAAGCGGAATACAGCGAAGGTACGTAGAATTTCCATAGGTTTTAACGCTTTGTTATGTTCGAATGGAGTACCCTTAATCGGATTTAATATGTTTAATGGAATGGAATCAATGTTAAGGCGTTTAAGTTCAAACGCCATTTCTACGCGTTGTTCTAGCGTTTCGTTTAGACCTAAGATACCGCCAGAGCAAACGCGAATGCCAGCTTTTTTGGCATTTTCTATGGTAGACATCTTGTCCTCATAGGAATGTGTGGAGCAGATGTCAGGGAAATGACTTGGTGCCGTTTCGATATTGGAGTGATAGCGAGTAACACCAACTTCTTTTAATTGAAGGGCTTGTTCATAGGTTAACAAACCAAGAGAACAACAAATTTCTAAACCAATTTTTCCGCGAATTTCTTTTAATACGCGTAAGATTTGGTTGAATTCATTAGGGTTAGACGTGTTGCGCCCGCTTGTAACAATGGAGAACCGAATCGCACCGGCTTCTTTTGCTTTTCTAGCAGCTTCTAAAATCGACTCATCATCCATAAATGGATATTCTTGAACGCCTGTATTGTGGTGTGCAGATTGTGCACAGAATTTACAGTTTTCAGGACATTTACCAGAACGAGCATTTACGATTGCGCAAATATCGACGGAATTGTCGTTAAAGTGTTGTTTTATTTTATCTGCCATAGCTAATAAAATCATGGTGTCTTCATCGGGTGTATGAATTAGCTCGATTGCTTCTTCTTTTGTAATCTCGCCACCATGTAATATGCGATTGGCAATAGTTAATATCTTTTCATAAGAACCCACCTGGGTTTGTTGCTCTACTGGAAGTGCCATTATAGCCTCCTTGTTATTGTTAACTTGTTAAAGCGAATATATTTACAATGTAATTGTAGTATTATTGAATACATATTGTCAACTATATAAATAAATTAGTTTACAATGATGATATCTTACAATTTATATAGAAATATATAGTATAATTAGATGTTAGTATTTTATAAGTTAGGAAAGGAGACATTATGCAACCCTTTCGTTTTATACATTGTGGAGATCTCCATTTAGGAGCTCCCTTCCAATATGCTATGGGGATGAGCCGCCACGTAGATCGTGCGGTGGCGGAAGCGACCTATGAAGCTTTCAATAATATCATAGAAATTGCCATTCGAGAACGGGTGCAAGCCGTTGTAATAAGTGGCGATATATATAATAGTGAAGATCATAATTTAGAGGCCCAAGTACGATTTGTGCGTGCCATGTATCGTTTATGGGAGGCGCATATTCCCGTATATATGGTGCAAGGTAATCATGACCCTGCTGAAAGCTGGCGTGCTGGCTTATCTATGCCCGACAATGTTCATGTATTTTCCGATGCACAAGTACAGCGATTTCCATTGATAGTTAACAATATTGAAATAGGTGGTGTTTACGGCATCAGTTGTGGCCATGGCAATGAACAATCTAATTTTGCATCTCAATATAAAGCGTTCGAACGTGATGAGTTTTCACTTGCTGTTATGCATGGAACTGTTGGATCAAGTGCAGGTAGTGAAAATCATGATATAACAGGACCATGTAATATGACGGATATCATGCAAGGTGCTATGGATTATTGGGCGCTAGGTCATATTCATAAATCACAGGTGCTTTCAGAAGATCCTATGGTCGTATATGCAGGTAATCAACAGGGATTACATCGTAAGGAATCCGGCCCTAAAGGATGCTATATGGTCCACGTATCTCATAATGGGCATTGCGAATTGGAATTTATTGAGACCAGTGTCATTCGTTTTGAAGATATTAAGATTGACATTGCCGGTGTACAGACGGAACGCGAATTATTAGACGTATTGAGTCATAAAAAACAATCCTTACGTAAGCGTTGTAATAAGAATACACTTGTATCGGTTAGTCTCGTGGGGACGGGTCCTATGCATCGCCTATGTGTCGATGAATCAGTTCGCAAATTGTGGCTCCGTGAGTCACAGTTTGAGGAGAAGAGTAAATCTATCTTTGTTATGCCATACCGTATGATTGCTAAAACGAGACCTATTGTTAATCTGGCGGAGCGCCGGCTACTGTCTGATATGGTAGGGGATTATCTACGAGCCTATGATGAGACGGTTACCGATATTGATGTGGTACGACAAATATTAGTCGATCGGCCTGAGTCAAAACGACTTGGTGGTTATTTAGATTTGCTATCAGATGATGTACTACAACGCGTTATGGAACGCAGTGAAATGGAAGGGGTTACGGTGTTAATGGGGGTTAACGATGAACATTAAACAGATTCGACTCGACTCATTTGGACCGTATGAAAACTGGACATTTAAATCTGGTCCCCATGGTGTACAGCTTGTGTATGGCGCTAATGAAAGTGGTAAAACGTCCTTGTTAGAAGGCATGCGTGCTCTTTTGTTTGGTGGTAAGCATAAGAAATATGGCTATGTAAGTGGCTCTCTTGAAATCGATAAAGAGGGAACGTCCTATCATTTAGGTCGACAAAATAAGAATCTAGATTTTTATGCTTCTGGTGGACCTAGTTTTAAGGAAGAACCAAATCAGCTCTGGTGGCATGGTCTTGATAAAAAAACGTATAATCGCATATTCGGACTTACCTTAGATGACCTTCAAGGCGTAGATATACTCAATGAAGTTGATGTGCGAGCTCGATTCTTTGGCGCTGAAGGAGGTGAACACCTGGGCAGTGTGGTAAAGAACATCGAAACAAATGCAAATGATTTACTCGTTGCCTCTGCGTCCGGCAAGCGCCGCATCAATGTATTGATAGATCAATTACAGGAAAATAAAGCTCGCCTAGCTGCGCTCGGTGAACATGAGTCGCAGTATGTAGAATTACAACAGGCATTGCGTGCATCAGAGGATACGGAAGCGGAAATTCAGAATCAAATCAAAGAATGGCAAGATTATCGCGAAGGTGTAGAAATGGTACTTCGCGCATGGGATACGTATCGCCGTAGCGAAGAGGCACGTCGTCGCATGCAACAGTTTACTGCACCAGAAACACTAGATCGTGATGCGTTTCTAAACGTTGATGAAGGTCTTCGTGAAGCTCGCCAAAATATGCAATTATGGCTTGATAAAGAAGAAGCATTAAAGCCGGAAAATTTTGACCCTAATAGTCCGTTTACCACCTATGGTCAAGATATAGAGGATTTGATTCAACAAGGTGCTAAGTGGGAACAATTGCGCCGCGAATGTGAAGAAGGAGATGCCTACATTGCTAAGGTTAAGGAGCAACTTGATTTCTCAAGAGGTTTACAATCTTCGTGGCGCAAGGATGAATCAGTTCCAACGGATGTGAATTGGTTTGAAGGAGAACGCTTATCTAAACGACTCCGCACTGCAAAGGACCAATTATTATATTGGCAAAGCCAAGCACCGTCCTTGCAAAAAGAAACAAAAATCAGTGAAGATAGCGCATCCGTTAAAACTGGCGATAATGGTCCGGTTAATGAGTGGGCTCACCAAGAATTACAAGCGGTCATGTCTGATATAACAGAGCTAGAGTCCCGCATAGGAGATAACGGTTCTGCTCGTATGGCCTCCATGCCGATTTGGTTGCAACGTATTGGCGGAATCGGTGCCGTTGTTGGTGTATTGATGTCCTTGGCAGGCCTCATTGCGCTAGAATCTGTACTATATAGTATAGTGGTATTATTCTATTAATACTGGGACTCGGATTATTCTGGTATGGATGGCGTCTTCGTCATGTAGATGATTCTGATATAGCGCGATGCATGCGTGAATTAGAACGATTACAACAACGTAAAGCGTATTTAGAAACACAATTAGATGTGCCTTTACCTGTGGCAACATCTGATGTGCCGAACTTGGAAACCGCTGCTATTGAGCAACGTTACAATGATGAAGGTAAACAACTACAGGCTAATTATGAAAAAGCCTTGGCTGAATGGCAAGCGTGGATTCCTGAAGGGGCTGCCAAGAGTCTCGATGAAGATGATTTCTTTAGTATGAAGTATGAATATGACCAGTACTCTGAACAATTGCGGACCATTGAAGGTTATGAAAAGCGATTGGATGAGCATAAGGAAGCATTGCGCGTCATAGAGGACCAAGCCGTTACTTTGTGGTACAACCTTGGTGTTGAAGCACCTGTGTCCCCTACTGAGTTAAAACGTATTTATAATCAATATAAGAACTTTCAACAACAAATGATTCGTTGGGAGCAAAAAGAATCACAGCGTAAAAGCTATCGTATGGAGTATGATAATTGGCACCGCAAGGAAAAGGAACTTTTACTTGAACAAAAAGCATTGCTTGAAAAAAGTGGATTGTCTGGTGCTAATGAATATCGTCAAAAACTCATTGATGAAGATCAATTTAAGCAATGGGAAACGATTTATAAGCAAAGCCAAGTACAGCTTGATTTGTTAACTCCAGATGGTGAAAATAAAGATTTATTCTATCGCCGTTTGCGTGAGGGCAATAAAGACAACTGGACTGATGAATTAGCCCATGCAGATCAAGAGCTGAATGCGCGCAAGGATGCGATGGCTAACCTCTATGAGAAACGAGGCCAAATCGTGGAAGCTATGCGTGCGTTGGGATCTGATCAAGAGCAACGGGAAGCTATTCAACAACGACAAGAGTTAGAATCTGAATTGGAATCTGCCTTGGAAGATTGGGCCACTCAAGTTGTCATCGCTCATTGTATGGAACGAGCGCAACAATCATACGAAGAAGAGTCACAACCAAAGATGTTAGAATTAGCATCTCAGTATATTAAACGTTTGACGAATGGTGCTTATACATTTGATATGTGGGGATTGCAAGACGGTTTAGCCCTTTTGAATGAACGGGGTGAACGATTAGCAATCAATCATTGGTCTAGTGGTTTAGCGGATCAGGTATATCTCGCGTTGCGTTTGGCACTAGCAAAGGTCTTTTCGTACCAAGTGGATGCATTGCCAATCATATTAGATGATATCTTAGTTCGCTTTGATGAAAACCGCCAAAAGAGTGCGCTTGAGTTGTTAGCTGAACTTGGTGAACATCAACAGATTTGGTTGTTTACGTGTCAGCAACAAGTGTATTATATGGGCCAAGCTATTGCTGGTATAGATACGCATATATTACAACGTGCATAAATTTCTATCCCTAAAAATATAGATAATAAGTGGCTTTGCATATTCATCACTTTTGGGGTACACTTTTAATATGAGCGTGACATTCTAATATAAAATCTTATATATATGTAAGGGTGTGTTTTGTAGAAAGGGGGTGGAAACTTGAATACTGCTTATTTAGATATGATTAAGGGGAACAATCCTGGCGTAACACCAGTATGGTATATGCGGCAAGCAGGGCGCAGTCAGGCTGCATATCGTAAAATAAAAGAGAAGTACTCATTATTTGAAATTACGAAGCAACCAGAGCTGTGCGCGCAGGTGACAGAGTTACCGGTAAAAGAATATGGCGTTGATGCGGCCATTCTCTATAAGGATATTATGAGCCCTATGGTGGCCATTGGTGTAAATGTGGATATTAAACCGGGGGTGGGTCCCGTATTTGACACCCCAATCCGTCGTATAGAAGATATAGAACAATTGCATACCTTTGATCCAACAAAGGTGAAGTATATTGCAAAAACTATTGAGTTGTTAACTACCGAGGTTCTTGATGTACCTCTTATCGGTTTCTGTGGTGCTCCGTTCACAATTGCATCCTACCTCATTGAAGGAGGACCTACGAAAAGCTATAACAAAACTCGAGGTATGCTCATTAGTGAACCAGAGATTTGGAATGGATTGATGGCAAAATTAGCGGATATGTCTATCGAGTATTTATCGATGCAGGCTCGTGCTGGGGCTAATGCGTTACAAATTTTCGATTCTTGGGTAGGGGCCGTTAATAGCTCTGAATATGAACAAGCTATTTTTCCTCACATGGAACGTATTATTTCCACAGTAAAATCTAGATTCCCTAATTTGCCACTCGCTATGAATGGGGTTGGTACGGATCATCTTGTTCCTACGTGGGCTAAATTACCGCTTGACGTCATTGCTTTGGATTGGCGTAGTTCCATTGGGACCGCAGCAGATAGAGGGGTTACACAAACCGTACAGGGGAACCTTGATCCAGCTTACTTATATGCCGATACAAAGACAATGGTCAAGGTGGTAGATGAAATTCTAATAGATGGTGTCCGTCATGGTAAACATGTATTTAATTTAGGACATGGCGTATTCCCTGAGGCGGATCCAGCAAAATTGCATTGGTTGACAGACTATGTTCATGAAAAGAGCCGTGAATTATGGGCTCGTGAAAGTCGGTAATATGAAGCAGGCTATACTGTTATTATCTTTTGGTACACCTCGACATCCGTCAGACCTATTGCCCTATTTGACGAGTATTCGCCGAGGAAAGGTACCGACGGAACGAGAATTGGCAGCTCTAACGGCTCGTTATGATGCAATTGGACAATGGGATAATGTGACATTACAAACAATGGGGAATGAGCAGAAGAATAAACTGGAAACTATATTAGGTATAGATTCTGTTTATTTGGCCTATCTTCATATGCCAAATAGTATGGAACAGGCCGTAGAATCTATCGCTGCTGCAGGATATACATCTATATTGAGTATTGTTACATCTCCGTTTTACTCTATGGTTGGTACAGGAGCTTATGAGCGGAAATTACAATCTATTTTGCAAGCGTATCCATATATATCTAGTGAAAGCATCAAATCTTGGTGGGATCAACCGCAGTTTTTTGAATATTGGTGTTCACAGTTGGTAGCAGCAAATCCATTACAAGCTGACACAGCCTGTATTTTCTCTGCTCATAGTGTACCGATTTCAACAGTTGGGACCTATGAAGATGAGGTTATATCTGCATCAAATCGAATTGCGAAAACAATAGGCCTCAACCATTGGTATCAGGCGTGGCAAAGTGCAGCACCATACGGAGAATGGTTAGGGCCTACTATTGAAAGTATCATCGAACAGGCTCTCGGGGCGGGCGCAAAACGTATTATCTGTATTCCCTTTGGATTTGTTAGTGACCATGTGGAAATACTATATGATAATGATATCGTATGTCGTAATATCGTTGAGGCTGCTGGGGTTATATATGAGCGATTGCCGATGCCAAATGGCAATGCCCTATTTTTAGAAGGAATGGCGCAGGCAATACAAGAAAGGATTAACAAGTGAAGGTTACAATCGTTGGCGGAGGCCTTACGGGGCCTTACCGCAGCCTATTATCTAGGTCATGCTAAGCCAGATTGGCAGATACAATTATATGAACAGGCCCCACGATTTGGCGGTAAAATTCAAACCCAACAAGTGGATGATTTTGTTGTTGAATTAGGTCCGGATTCGTATTTGGGCCGCAAAACAGAAATGACGGATCTCATTACAGATCTTGGTCTAGCAGATACGCTTGTATCCAATGAAACAGGGCAAGCCTATGTGTATGATCGCGATACCATTCACCCAATCCCAGGTGGTTCCATCATGGGCGTTCCTACGGAAATGATGCCGTTTGTGAAAGCCACCTTGATCTCCTGGACTGGTAAATTGCGTGCCGGCCTTGATTACTTTAAGAAACCCTATCTTTTAGATGAACATGGCGATGTGTCGATTGGTCATTTCTTCCGGTATCATTTGGGCCAAGAAATGATGGATAAATTAATTGAACCATTACTAGCGGGTATTTATGGTGGCGATATTTATAAAATCAGCCTATTATCTACATTTCCTCATTTTATTCAAGTAGAACAAAAATATGGCAACATGGTTAAGGGCATGATTGCTGCTAAGATGAGCCATCAAAAGGCTGGCGTCTCCAAGGCTGCTAAAGGCGCTGCTAATGAAGGCGATATTCCTCATGCTGGAAAAGGTACAATGACCGATGCTCAGTTTGATAAGAAACAATCTAGCACGCAACAAACAAATGGAAATCTAAAGCATCAAAAGGAACTGCGTCACAATCTGGTATGTTCCGACAATTAACGGGTGGTCTTGAAAGTGTAGTTCGTGCTATTGTGGATCAAATGCCATCCAATGTTACGTTGACCACCGATGCTATCGTACAGGATATATCGTATGCAGATGCAGTGTATCATTATCATGTGAATAGTAGAGAAGAAACCTCCGATATGATGGTTATCTCTACACCTCCAGCTACGTATAAAGACTGGTTCACAGACGATGCTGGATTCGATGGCGTACGCAATATGGAACAATCTAGTTGTGCTATTGCAATCATGGCCTTTGATAAAGCGTCATTTGACGGTGACCTTAAAGGTTCAGGCCTATTGATTACCCGTAAAACAGATACGCCATTAACAGCATGTACCATTTTGAATCAAAAATGGCCACAAACAACACCTGATGATAAAATTGTTCTTCGCGTCTTTATCGGTAAACCGGGGAATAATGTGGTAGAACGCTATAGTGATGAAGAACTTTCAGCACTAGCGCTCAAAGAAATTCAACGTATTATGAAGTTTAAGGCTAGTCCAGAATGGATTAAGATTAATCGTTTAATACATTGCATGCCTCAATATAATGTGGGTCATCGTGCGGCTATTGCAGCCGTTCGGAAACATGTAAAAGAACATTATCCTAATTTGTATCTCATTGGGACACCGTTTGATGGGATTGGGATACCGGATGGGGTAAAACAGGCTAAGGAACTTGTGCAGCGGTTGTCTCAATAATCTACTTGGCCGGTTCTGGATGGGCGTTTATATGAGTGCTACATGGCCGGTGATGGATTTTGATTATTGCTACGTTGCCGGTACGAGATGGTCTTCATTAGGCTCCAGCTAGCTTAACGGTCTTCGGCCTAGGGCCTTGACCTACTAAAGTCGCTTCAGAAGGCTTATCCATCGCCTGCATTAATAGATGCTGAATGTACAATGGTCGCCTATTGACGCCCATACCTCACCTACTGTATATTTCCTTGAACAACCGTAGCACAAGGTTTCTTTAGCCTAGACTAGAGGGGAACAGTCTTCGGCCTGGGGCCTTGACTTACTAAAGTCGCTTCAGAAGGCTTATCCATTGCCTACTATAGCGGATTTTAGGCTCCAGCTAGCACAAGGTTCTTTAGCCTGGCGTAGAGGAAAACGGTCTTCGGCCCAGGGCCTCGACTTGGTTGAGTGATTTTTGTAATTGTAAATAGTGTTTTTTATATATTTTATGTGATAAGGAGTGGTATTATGGGTAAGGCAATTCCTACTGTTGAGGGTTGGCATAGTCAACATATGGTGTTTTCCATGGATTTTAGTGCTTGGAATTGTTTTGATGCAGAGGAGAAGGCTGAGGCTCGCGATGAGTTAAAGGCGTTTTTGGCTGAGTTGGAGTCTATGCACCAAGCTAAAGAGGGCAGTTATGCGTTTTATGATGTGAATGGTTATAAGGGCGATCTTTTGTTGTGGATTTTGGCGCCGTCTCTTGAGGATTTGGCGAAATGGGAACGTAAATTCCGCCGCCTTACGATTGCGTCTGTGCTTGTTCAAACGTATTCTTATACGTCTGTAACCGAGGTCAGTGCGTATGTGAAAGCTAAGCTTGATACACCTGAAGTGGATGCTAAATTGTATCCAACTGTACCAAAGGATAAATATATTTGTTTTTATAATATGACGAAGAAGCGTGAAGGCAATGATAACTGGTATATGTTGCCTCAAGAGGAACGCGGCCGTATGATGCGTGAACATGGCATCACTGGTAGACCATACTTGGAAGTATTATCTGAGTACACTACGGGTGGCGTTGGCCTCGATGATTGGGAATGGGGCGTTACTATTTTTTTAGTAATGATGATATCCAATTTAAGAAAAATCGTTTACGATATGCGCTTTGAAGAGGCGAGTGCACGATATGGTATCTTTAGCGATTTCTATGTAGGAACGTTAATTGATGAAGCCCGCTTTGATGAAGTATTTGCTTAATATGTAATTATTAGTATTGGCAATATAAAGGGTGTTAGAAATTTTGATTGAAGTTCTATTGATGCTGAATAGGTATAGTAGGATTGTAATCCAATTTTTAACACCCTGTTTTCGTATAATGAATCATGTATACAAAATACGCATATAGTTATGATTTTACCGCAACTTAGGTTGCGGTTTTTATATTATCAAATTACAGTGGACTTTGGTATACTGTGTATAGACATTAAATTCTATAGAATCTAAATTTTATATGAATATGAAATTGTAGTAACTTTCACAGAGCCTATATAGATTGATTGTAATAGAGTTTGTGAAACATCAAGTGATATGAGAAGGAGTGCAAGAGCTATGGAGATGAATGATAGCGTTATTGAACAACAACGTTTAGATCAGGCTAGACTCGAAGCAAATGGCATGTATAGCAGCCAATTTGAAAAAGATGCCTGTGGTATGGGTTTTGTCGTAAATATTAAGGGCAAAAAATCCCATGATATCATCGATGATGGCTTGCGCATTTTAGAGCGCCTAGAGCATCGTGGTGGTGCTGGTGCCGATAAGGATACTGGCGATGGTGCCGGTATTTTGGTACAAATTCCACATGAATTTTTTAAACGTGAATGTGAAGTATTGGGTATTAATTTGCCTGCTGCCGGTTCTTATGGTGTGGGCATGATTTTTGCTCATAAATATGAAAGTCTTCGCAATGAGCAAAAACGTATTTTTGAAGAAGTTGTTCGTGAAGAAGGTCAAGTGGTTCTCGGCTGGCGTGAAGTTCCAGTAGATGGCACAAAGGTTGGTAAGGAAGCCGCTGCGATTCGCCCTTGGATGATTCAAATCCTTATTGGAAAAGGTCAGGATGTAACGAATAACGAAGAATTTGAACGCAAATTATATGTTATCCGTAAATTAGCGGAAAAACGCATTGTTCCATTGAGTAAAGAATTATCTAGCGATTTCTATATTGCATCCTTGTCCTCAAAAACAATCGTGTATAAAGGCATGTTGACACCTGGTCAATTGCGTGACTTTTACCTTGATTTGAGCGACCTTGATTTTACATCTGCATTGGCCATGGTTCACTCTCGTTTCAGTACGAATACATTCCCAAGCTGGGCTCGGGCACATCCTAACCGTTTCTTAGTGCACAATGGTGAAATCAACACGATTCGCGGTAATGTAAACTGGATCAATGCCCGTGAAGGTAAAGCGGAATCTCCATTGTTCCCAGATATTAAAAAGGTATTCCCTGTAGTTGATGATACCGGTTCCGACTCTGCCATGTTTGATAATACATTGGAATTCTTGCACATGACGGGCCGTTCTTTGCCTCATGCAATCATGATGATGATTCCTGAACCTTGGGAACGTAACAATCTCATGAGCCAAGAAAAACATGATTTCTACGAATTTCAACAGCTTTATGATGGAACCATGGGATGGCCCTGCTGCTATGGGCTTTACTGATGGTACTGTTATCGGCGGTGTTCTCGACCGTAATGGCTTGCGTCCTGCTCGTTACTATGTAACCACAGATGACCGCGTTATCATGGCATCCGAAGTGGGCGTTGTGAATGAAAATGCGGAAAATATTCGCGCTAAGGGTCGTTTGGAACCAGGCAAAATGCTTCTTATCGATACGGCAGAACAACGCATCATCTCCGATGATGAAATTAAGCAACGCATTGCTACCGAATTGCCATATCATGAATGGGTAAAAGAACATGTTATTCACTTGTCCGAAATTACACAAGCTGATGAAAGTGATATCCCAACTGTAGATGATTTGTTTAAGCAACAACAAGCATTTGGCTATACTCAAGAAGATATGGTTCGCATGATTGTACCTATGGCGAAGGATGGTAAGGATCCTGTAGGTGCCATGGGTGCCGATGCGCCTTTGGCTATTCTTTCCGATAAACCACAATTACTCTATAACTACTTCAAGCAAATGTTTGCGCAAGTAACAAATCCTCCAATCGATTCGATTCGTGAAGAAATGGTTACATCTACACGGGTAATGCTTGGTAATTCCGGTAACTTAACAGATCCTAATAAGACTGGTACATACGCCTTGTCCATGCGTACACCAATTCTTACGAACCAAGAATTGGCATCCATCAAAGCTCTTGCTTGCCGTCGTATGAAATCTGTTACATTACCAATCCTCTTCGACCCATCTAAGGGCGTAGATGGTATGCGTGAAGCACTTAAGGAATTATGTGAAAAAGCAGAAGAAGCAGCTCGTACAGACCAAAATGTATTGATTTTATCCGACCGTGGTGTCGATGAAAATCATGCACCAATCCCTGCACTCTTAGCTGTGGCAGCCGTTCACAATCACTTGATTCGCAAGGTGTTGCGCACGGAAATCGGTCTAATCCTTGAATCTGGTGAACCTCGCGAAGTGCATCACTTCTGTACATTGATTGGTTATGGTGTAACGGCTATCAACCCTTATTTGGCATTTGAAACAGTAAAAGATTTACATGCCCGTAAACGCCTTGGCGATATTACCTTAGAAAAGGCAGAGCAAAACTATATCAAAGCGGCCGTAGGTGGCATTATGAAGGTTATGTCCAAAATGGGTATTTCCACAGTGCGTTCCTATCATGGGGCTCAAATCTTTGAAGCATTAGGCCTAAACTCTGACTTTATTAATAAATACTTCGTAAATACGCCAACACGCATCGGTGGTATCGGCTTATTTGGTGTTACTACAGAAACTTTGGCTCGCTTCGATAGAGCTTTCAAACAAAACGAATCCGTTCTAGAACCAGGTGGCTGGTATGGTCCTGTGAAAGATGGGGAAGAACATCTATTCAATCCTAAGACTATTGAATTATTACAAGATTCTCTTATCAATGGGGATTATGCTAAATATAAGAAATACTCTAAAGCCATTCGCAATGATTACCACGTTACATTGCGTTCCTTGATGGAATTGAATTACCCTGTAGGTGGCGGTATTCCTATTGAAGAGGTTGAACCTGAAGAATCCATCGTAAAACGCTTCAAAGCAGGCGCTATGAGTTATGGTGCAATCAGTAAAGAAGCGCATGAAACAATTGCTATTGCAATGAATCGTTTAGGTTCTACATCTAACTCCGGTGAAGGTGGCGAAGACTCTGCACGCTTTAAACCATTGCCAAACGGCGATAGCATGAATTCTGAAGTAAAACAAATTGCATCCGGCCGTTTCGGCGTAACTGCTAATTACTTGCTTCATGCAAAAGAATTGCAAATCAAATGTGCACAAGGTGCAAAACCAGGTGAAGGTGGTCAATTGCCAGGTAAAAAGGTTTATCCTGAAATCGGTAAGGCTCGTCACTCCACACCAGGCGTAGAACTTGTTTCTCCTCCACCACATCATGATATTTATTCTATCGAAGATTTAGCGGAATTGATTTATGATTTGAAATGCGTCAATAAAGATGCTCGCATTTCCGTTAAATTGACTTCCCCGAAGCTGGCGTTGGTACTATCGCAGCCGGTGTTGCGAAAGCAAAAGCGGATAATATCTTGATCTCCGGTTATGACGGTGGTACAGGTGCGGCTGGCCGTACATCTGTAAAACACGCTGGTGTGCCTTGGGAACTTGGTTTATCTGAAACTCATCAAACATTGATGCTAAACCGTTTGCGTGACCGCGTTCAATTAGAGGTAGACTCTAAATTGATGACTGGTTTCGACGTAGCTGTTGCGGCTATGCTTGGTGCTGAGTTATTCGGTTTCGGCACATTGCCACTCGTTGCTGTCGGCTGTAAAATGGCTCGTGTATGTAACCTCAACACATGCCCTTACGGCGTAGCTACACAAGATGAAAAATTGCGTGCTCGTTTCAACGGTAAACCTGAGTATGTAGAAAACTTGATGATTTTCATCGCTCGTGAATTGCGTGAAATTATGGCTCGCTTAGGCATCCGATCCGTAGCTGAACTCGTTGGTCGTATCGACCTTGTTCGTCAAAAATCTCAAGACGATAACTTCAAATTGTCTCGTGTCGATTTGAAACGTATCTTGTTCCATCCATACATCGATGCATCTGTTGGTCATATGCATACCATCGATCAAGACCATGAATTGGAACGCACATTGGATATGTCTAAACTCTTGCGTATGTGCCGTCCTGCTATCGAAGATCAAAAACCTATTCGCGCTAAATTGGCTATCAACAATATTAACCGTGTAGTAGGTACATTGGTTGGTTCTGAGGTAACACGTCGCTATGGTGAAAGTGGCCTTCCAGACAATACAATCAAATTGAACTTTGAAGGTTCTGCAGGTCAATCCTTTGGTGCTTTCATTCCAAAAGGCATGACATTGGAACTCGAAGGGGATGCGAACGATTACCTCGGTAAAGGTTTGTCCGGTGGTACCATCGTTGTTTACCCACCCTAAGAAATCTATCTTTGAAGCTGACGAAAACATCCTTATCGGTAACGTTGCCTTCTATGGTGCTACATCTGGTAAATCCTTTATCAATGGTGTAGCTGGTGAACGTTTCGCCGTTCGTAACAGTGGTATTACAGCTGTTGTGGAAGGCGTAGGCGACCATGGTTGTGAATACATGACAGGTGGCGAAGTTCTCGTACTCGGTAAAATTGGTCGTAATTTTGCAGCTGGTATGTCCGGTGGCTATGCGTACATCCTCGATTGCGATGAACGTTATGTAAATACAGGTCTTGTAGAATTACGTCCTGCTAATAATGATGATCTTAAACGCATCAAAGAATTAGTCGAACAACATGTATTGCATACTAATTCCACAAAAGGTCGTCATATCCTTGAAAAACTGGAATAACTTTTGCAAATAGATTTACTAAGGTTGTTCCTGTAGCATACGAAGAAATGCATGCTGCTATTGAACGATTCAAAGAACAAGGCTTTGTCCTTAGAAGAGGCTCAATTGGCTGCATTCCAAAAGAAAAAAATATGCAAAAATAAGTTCTACTCTAATGCAACTTAGATAGAATGTATGTAGAATGCCTCTATAGCTTTTGACTATAGAGGCATTTTCATGTATAATATGTGTATTGCAATATTGGATCATGGCAGTTCTCGGCCCGTGCAATGGGGGCCTGTGAATCGTGTCAGGACTGAGAGGTAGCAGCACTAAGCGGTAACCTTCATGTGCCACGGGGAACCCGGGGGCTGTCGTGATCGAATATTGCAAGGCGGCCTGAGGGCCGCTTTTTTTATCTGATTATGGGTGCCCCATTAGGCATGGATTATACGCATAGAGGACGTGAAAGGACGCCCTCTTTTTTGCGTAATATGGTATAATAAAGTATTGCTAAATACGGACTATTAACAGGGAAAAGGGGGTGTTCCGATGGCATATATGGCGCTATATCGTAAATATCGTCCTCAGACATTTACCGATGTGGTTGGACAACATCAAGTGTCGGATACATTAATGCGAGCCATTCGCGAGGATAAGGTGGCCCATGCGTATTTGTTTGCTGGCCCTCGTGGGACAGGTAAGACGAGTATGGCGAAGATTTTTGCTCGTGCCATTAATTGCGAACATGGCCCTACGGATCATCCTTGTAATGAATGTAGCGTATGTAAATCGATTTTGAGTGGTCAGTCTATGGACGTCCTCGAAATTGATGCGGCGTCGAACCGCGGTATCGATGAAATTCGTGCCTTACGTGAAAGCGTAAAATTTATGCCTGTAGAGGGGCGTAAAAAGGTATTTATTATCGACGAAGCTCATATGCTTACCAATGAAGCGTGGAATGCTCTATTAAAGACAATAGAGGAACCACCAGATCATGTCATGTTCATCTTTGCCACCACTGAGATTGAAAAATTGCCTGTTACCATCGTATCTCGTTGTCAACGATATACCTTTAGGCGCATTACGTCTGATGATATTGCACAGCGTTTACAATATGTAGCGGACAAAGAAGGCTTTGCCTTAGAGGATAATGCAGCACGGCTCATCGCAGTTCATGCGGATGGGGGCTTGCGCGATGCATTAAGTATTCTCGATCAATGTGTGGGCATGGCTAGTGGCGAAATTACTCCAGCCGTTGTAGAAGAACTCATTGGTCTTGTGAGTAAGGATTGGATTATCAAATTCCTATCCGCCTTGCACAATGGAGATGGCCCAGCCGTATTGAAATATATTCAAGAAGCGCTCAGTGAAGGTCGTGATGGGACTCAAATCATGGAGGTTCTAACACAACACTTACGAGCTCTATTGATTGCAAAGGTAGCACCTGATGCGGAGGAATTAAAGGTATATGATTCATTCCGTACTGCTTTCTTAGAACAAGCAGAAGCTATAGATTTTGGAACCATTAATCAATATATTAAACAACTGCAATCCATTATGAATGATGCAAAACAAGTAGATAATCCGCGTACAGTTATTGAAATGGGATTGCTCGTATTATGTGCAGGTGTATCAAAGGCTAATGCGGATGTAGAAGAGCGCTTATCCGCCTTGGAACATGCAGAGCGAGAATCTCGTGACGGGCTTTTTAACCGATTGGCTAAGTTGGAACAACAAGGCCACTGATGGGGGCGCCATCTATTAATTTTGTGGCAACACCTAATGCATCAAGGTCAAATGTGGTAGATGATGATTTCATTCCACCGCCTATGGAGGAATATGAATCGGTTACCATTCATGAGGTACCAACAAATTATAGGCCTTCACCTACTGTAGCGGAATCGAAGCCTAGCTCCAGTACACAAACGGCTGCTACAGGTTTGACACCTCCGCCAGTGGCTGGAACTGTACCACCGCCTATGAATGGTGTTGGTATGACGCCACCACCCATGACTAGTTTAGGTGTAACACCACCTAATGCGAGTGCATCTCGAACAGCGAAAAAAGCAGGGCGGAAAAAGAATACCGGTATTAGTCACGTAGCAGTTATTGGTGAAACCATGGTGGACTCTGGGGAATATAGAACCATTCAGAGTACTGTGATAAAATATCTAAAGGACAGCGATAAGGGATTAGCATATAATATCATTGGTCAAGGCCAAGTTATTTATGTGGATCGTGAAAAAGCAGTTGTGGCTTTTAAAAAGGGAATATCTCTAACGCTGGCTACTAATGAGGCAAATCGAAATGAAATTGCACTGGCATTCCAGTATGCGTTGGGCTATACGGTGTCTTTAGAGATTGTCGATATAGAAACCGATGTCTATAAAGAATATATGATAGCTAGTGGTGCACGGTCCAATCGGGCTGTACCACCGAAAAAATCACAACTCGCACACGTTGTAGAGGCTCCGCCACCACCAGTAGAATCAGATTTGCTGGATAGTGGTGAAACAGTATCCTACGCGTCTAGCGACTCAGGATACTGAGAGAAGTCGAGCACTGTACAATCTGAAACTCAAGATGATCGGGTGTAAAACCGCCAGAGCCTATCAGCTCTGACGCACGCAAATGATGCCAGAGAAGCTGCGTTAGCGGCTCTTAAAAGCAAGAGGTATAAAACCCATCCTAGCAGTAAAGGGACGATTCCGATACACTTAAATCAAAAATCGACGTTACTACATGATGATGGCGGTATACCCGTTATGAGTCTTGATGGGACGCAGGTGATGACCGATGATGGGGAAGTTATCAATCGGCCCATGGATAGCGGCGCCACCGTGGAGGTAGAAGCCATCCCAAAGCGTGAATACCAGTGGGACCCAGACCATATGGGCGTTGAAGAACAACAAAACCCACTGTTGGCTAAAACATTAGAGAAACTTTCAGAAGACCATGACATTTATGTAGAGGTCATAGAAGAGTAAATTATATTATTTGATAGTTAGATTATTTTGAAGGGACTTTCACAGTCCTATAAGGAGGAAATACAATGTTCGGTAAAGGTATGGGCAATATGGCAGGCATGATGAAAAAAGTTCAAAAAATGCAAGCTGACATGAAAAAAATGCAAGAAGAGTTAAAAACTCGTACAGTAGAAGCATCCGTAGGTGGCGGTGCTGTTACTGTTGTTATGAATGGTGAAAAGATGATTGAATCTTTGAAATTGAACCCTTCTGCAGTTGATCCTGAAGATGTGGAAATGCTTGAAGATTTGGTAATGGCTGCTGTTAATGAAGCAAGCAAAAAAGTAGATGACCTATTGTCTCAAGAAATGGGCAAGGTAACAGGTGGTCTTAACTTGCCAACAGGTTTATTCTAAATGACAAACGCATTAGAACGGCTCGTAGAACAGTTGCGCAGATTGCCAGGCATTGGATCAAAATCTGCCCGTCGCTTGGCATACCATCTTGTGGAAATGCCGCAAGAAGAGGTGGACCGATTGGTCAATACCATTGTTGAAGCTAAAGGGGCAACCCGCCATTGTTCTATCTGTTTTAATCTATCTGCGCAGGACCCTTGTGAATTTTGCTCTAATCCTAATCGGGATCAAACCACGATTATGGTGGTTGAAACGTCTCGTGATGTGATTGCCATTGAACGCAGCGGTGATTACAAGGGGCTCTACCATGTCTTAGAGGGGGCGTTGTCACCTTTAGAGGGCATCGGTGCTGAAGACATTCGCGTTAAAGAGCTGATTGCTCGTTTGCGTGATGGTGTCGTACAAGAGGTTATTCTCGCAACGGATCCCGATGTAGAAGGAGAAGCGACGGCTTTGTATTTGGCACGTTTACTAGCGCCGACCGGCATTAAGGTAACGCGTATTGCCCGTGGTGTTCCTGTAGGTGGCGATATCGAATATGCCGATGAATTAACCTTGGGCGGTGCCGTTGTAAACCGTCAGGAGATGAAAGGATAATATGAACGTATTACTCGCGCCATTATTGGCGGCGCCTATGACTGAGGCGATTATATCTGTATTTGTCATTGTTATCGCCTTAAAACTTGCTTTTTTCACAATTAAAAAGGTAGCTTTAAATGTGGTGTTAGGCATTGTAACATATCTAGTATGTGTTCATGTCTTACATATACCGATGGATATTGGCTTTGGTGTATGGGCCTTGACCATATTATTGGGGCCAATACCGATGGCACTGGCCGCTTTATACTACGGCTTATAATATAAGGAGAGGATATTATGGTTATCAATAGCGAGCAACAACGCGTCATCGATGAACTAGATAGAAATATCCTCTTGTTGGCGTCCGCTGGGACGGGAAAAACGAATACACTGGCTTATCGAGTGGCCCATATTATTGAAAGTGGTCGCTGCGAGGCGCATCAGATCTTGTGCATGACCTTTACAAATAAGGCGGCGCAGGAGATGAAGTCGCGCATCGAATCCCTCGTTGGCCAACCTGCAAAGGCTGTGGAGATTAGTACGTTCCACAGCTTTTGTTTTTACGTTTTTCAACAAGAGGGCAAACGAGATGAGTCACTTTATACAGATGTGACCATATTTGATGAAGAGGATTGTAAAGAACTATATTTGCCGTATAAACCAAAGAATATGCGAGATGTGAATTTTGCTAGTCTCATCAGTGTGGTAAAGGAACATCGTTCTATCTATGAATTCTATTCTGATTCGATGATAGATGATTATAAACGAACGATACAACGTTTAGAGCAAGACCAATCTAAACAAATAGAGAAATTATTTTACAACTATAATGCTCTTGCTACTGATGAATTAGCTGATTTTTGGGCTCATGGTCACGAATGGATTGCCCGTTATGATGAAAGCTTACAGTCTGTTCACGGCGTAGATTTTACTGATTTAATCTGTGGTGTGCACCGATTATTTCAAAATCCAGATATTCGAGAACGCTGGCGTAGTCGCTATCAATATATTTCCGTCGATGAAATGCAAGATACGGGCTCTTTAGAATATAAGGTTATGGAAATGCTATGGGAAGGCAATCACGTTCTTTTATGTGGCGACTATTTCCAAACCATCTACGAATGGCGCGGCTCAGATCCGTTCCGTTTATTAGAGGCATTTACCCGTGATTTTAATCCTCTAAAAATCATATTCTATAAAAACTATCGCTCTAATCGTACCTTGTTTACAATGGCTTTTAAAACATTGCAGAACATGTTTCCTCAACTCGTTGGAACTGTGTACGATGAAATGCCAGAGGCTAACAGTGCTAGTGATGGGGCACCTATCCTTGTGAAAGGTTGTCGCAATGAATATACGGAATCTAAATTTATTTATGACCGAATCTGTGCACTTCCAAAGGATGCATCTATCGGCGTGTTGGTTCGCGATAACCGCAAGGCACAGCGTTTAAGTGAACAGTTTGAACGATATAATCAAGACAAGCCAGAATCTGAACGTCGTCCGTTTATGATTATCGATGAATATAAATTCTTCCGCCGTCAGGAGATTAAGGATATCATGGCGTACTTTAAGCTCTTGATGAATCCTAATGATGCGGTCAGTGCGAAGCGCATCATCAAACGCTATGTATCGGGCATTGGGGACGCGAGTATTCGCGATATTGAAAGTCCCTAAGAAATCGCAGTGTAGGGTCTAAAAGTTGACGGATTTTATGGATATGCCCATCTTTGAAGCTGAGCCATATGCTAAATTAGTAGCTGGTCTTGAGGCGGGTGAAGTCGTAGTATACGACGTGGAAAGCACCGGCACAGATACGACAGAAGACCGAATTATCCAAATTGCGGCGATGCGCATTGATAAAGATGGTAATGAAATAGAACGGTTTGAACGGTTTATCAATCCTGGTAAATCGGTAGGGCACATCTCAACTCGTTCATGGCTTTACGGATGCATATTTAGCAGAGCATGGTGAAAGTCCCAAAGGTCGTATTGGAGGCTTTCAAAGAATTTTCTAACAATCGTATTATTGTAGGTCATAATGTAAATTATGATATTAGCATTTTAGAGTCATGAATTAGCGCGTCATAATTTAGGAGAGCCTCAATTTAAGGCTGTATATGATACACTAGATATCTTTAGACGGTTCTATCCTACGCTGGAGAATCATAAGTTAGGATTTTTATCGAATCATTTTCCGATTAATCATACGCCTACCCATAATGCGATGGATGATATTATCGCTACTGGCCAATTGTTAATCTATGCGGTTCATGAAAATATTGTGCCCACAACGACGGACCGCATGGTAGCTATTAATCAATATAAAGCTGCTTTCACAACGATTGCATCCCAAATGGCGACCTTGCGAAGAAAGATGCATACCGATAATCCTACGGAGTTATTGGCCTATATTATGAATCAAATGGGCGTACTAGACTATTATAAGAGTCATGCTGAAATGGCTAAGGTTGAACATATACGAGATCTGTATCGTATTATGGAATCATTAGATAAGGAATATGAAGGCACAACGGGATTAGCTCGTCTCAATCATATTTTGCAATTGGCTGCCTTGACGGCCGGTGAGCCTCACCAGATGAGTAAACAGTCTAAGATACCGATTGTTACGGTTCACCAAGCAAAGGGTAGTGAGTTTGACCATGTATTTTTGGCGGGGATGAATCAAGGGACCTTCCCTAGTTTTATGTCCTTACGAGAAGGAAACGAAGATGAGGAAAAACGCTTGTTCTATGTGGTGATTACAAGGCCAAAACAGGAGCTGGTTATTACCTATACCAATGAATCACAACGCGGCCAAGGCACAGCACCAAGTACATTCCTAGATTATATGCCACGAGATCCAAAACTCGTAGAAAGGAGTATGTAATGGTACGAAAAACGCATAGACCAGATGATATTCTTTGGTCAGTTACTACACAGGATATAGAATCCGTACAACATGCAACTACAGATGCTATAACATTAGGGCAACTGCTAGATACTAAATATCCTAGAAAAGCGATGGTAAAGCTATTTGATGAAAAGTTAATCCATGTAAATGGTCATAAGGCAACACCTCATACAGAGGTTGTCGTAGATGATGAAATTTGGATTGCCATGGCTAAAGAAAAAATCGACCACGATCCAATTGCAATGGATTTACATATTCTCTATGAAGATGATGATTTGCTCATCGTGGATAAGCCTGCCGGTGTTACGGTAAATTCAAAGAATCAAGTATCCCTTGCTAATGGCATCGCCCACTATTTTAAAGAACATAGCATTAAGAGAAAAATTCGCTTTTTAAATCGTCTTGATCGTGATACCACAGGATGTATAGTGATTGCTAAAAGTGGTTTAGCCCAAAGTTTATATCAACAACAAATGGATGATAATAGCTTTGAGAAGTGGTACATGGCAATCGTTGAAGGAATTGTTGAAGCAGATTCGGATTCGTTGGTGTTTCCTATGGATAGAAGTATTGATGGCATTCATTACGAAGTAAATTCTAAGGGGAAAGAAACACGGACTGATTTTACCGTTTTACACCGATATCCGGATGGGGCTGTGGATAACTCTGTGCATAACCTACAAAATATTGTGGATATATCCCATGAAAATGTGGACAGCACAGTGAATACTGTGGATAAACAGGGTGGAATTGTGGATAATTCTGTGCATAACTTAGGAAATCAGCCTTGTACAGCAGTGGCAGTTCGCTTATATACAGGTAAAACACATCAAATCCGAGTGGCCTTTAGTCATATAGGTCATCCTTTGTTAGGGGATACATTGTATGGGGCAAAATTTACGGGAGAACCATTTGCACTACGCGCAATGAAGGTTGTTTTTACACATATGCGTTCTGGAGACCGTATAACCGTTCAAGCTTAACTAGAATGGGGATTCAGTAGTAGAATGAGTTCTTAAAATACATAAAAGTTTCTAATTGAGAAATGAGAATGACTGATAAGTTCAGTAAAATCAATGGATTTCATGAAAATATATCGAAAAATATAGTGACAAATGATAATCCATAAGCTATAATACAAATAAACGTACACATATAAATTATTTAATATTGTACATATAGTATGTAAGAGGTGTAATAGTATGATTTTACAAGAAAATAGTGCTGAACGTAATCGGGGTATTACGCTCGCCAGTATCAAGGGCATTATAGGCAATGTGGTGCTTGTCATTTTTAAAATGATAATAGGATTGGCATCGAATTCCATCGCCATAATCCTTGATGCGGTAAATAACTTAACAGACGTTCTTTCTTCGGTGTTGACAATTGCCGGTACAAAACTGGCTGCAAAAGGGGCCGATAAGGAACATCCATTTGGACATGGCCGTATAGAATATATGACCACCATGGCTATTGCTTTCATCATTCTCGGTGCAGGCATTGGGTCCCTTAAGGAGTCGATAGATAAAATTCTTCATCCAGAGGTATCCACATTTGATATTCCAAGCCTTGCCATCATCGCTGTTGCTATCGTTGTAAAGGTTGTGATGGGGCGATACATTAAGTCTCAAGGTGAGAAATATAAATCTGATGCCCTCGTAGCATCTGGTATTGATGCTCTTTTTGATGCGGTGATTACCTTTCGCCACATTAGTGTCTGCAGGCCTCGTATATTTCTTCAATGTAGATATTCAAGGCTATGTAGGGGCTTTAATTTCCTTACTAATTTTGAAAGCAGCCTACGAGATTTTACGGGATATGTATAATCATTTGCTTGGTGTTCGTGCCGATGACAATCTCATCCGAAATATTAAGGAAACCATTGCACAACATCCAAATGTAGGTGGTGTATATGACTTAGTGCTAAATAGCTATGGACCAGGTGAAGTGATTGGTTCTGTTCATATTTCGTTGCCAGATACGATGACAGTAGGCGAGGTCCATCCTTTAACTAAGGGAATTGCAGTTCATCTTTATAAAAAGTTTGGCATTAATATGACTGTCGGCGTATACGCGGAAAATCAACCAAGCGTAGAGGTTCTTGAAATCAAAAAAGCGCTTGATCAAGTTATCAGTTTGTATACTAATGTAGTCCAACTCCATGCTTTCTACGTACGAGAAGATAAAAAGATTATCTATTATGATATTATCTTTAACTTTGATGAAGAAGATCCACATGGTACATTAGAAAAGATTAAGGCGGAACTTCATAATCGTTATCCAGATTATACACAATTTGCTATTGTGGATACGGATTTTAGTAACTAATTTTATATAAAGAGTAACCGATATGAATAAATTTATGTTATCCACATTAGCAGTTATGACTGCGGTTAGTATCTGTGGCATGCAACCAGTAGATGCTAAACAAGTTAAACCAGACCCAACCATGACTATGCTTCAAATGCCGACGAATGATGAAATCTCGGTAGGAAATGGTACTACAAAAGAAATCAATAAACAAACACAAGCATTAGTGAATAATGTGGCCGTGTCTACTAAGTCGATGATTAAAAAGAATTGGAAAACCATCTATATTAAGGCTATACCATCTGAGAATACAGTTCGTTTCTACTATACGGATACGATGGGCCAAGTTTATAGTGGTCAAACTATTAAAAATACTGGTTTATCTAAGGGACAATATAGAGCAGGAGCATTACGTCAGGCTCAGGCGTTGCAGGACTTGTATATGTATCTACAACAAATGAATCAGGAAATTCCTTCTTCTATAGATATTATCGTTACCAGTCAAGGTCGTCAGATTCGAACCATTATGAATTACGATGAAAATATAGGAGATAGTTCAATCTATCAACAAAATTATGAACAAATTAATTTTCCAAATTTAAAATAGTTTGGATATAGTGAAAGCCCCTACCTCGGCGAGGTAGGGGCTTTGTGTTAAATTACATAATCATCGTGATCATCTGTTGTTTGTTTTTTAGCTTGTTTTTTAGCACCTGCTAGGTCTAATAGTTCTTCTTCAAGCGTATCTTCATCCCCTGTATTGAGCATGGAATAGAAGGCCCATAAGATAATAAACCAAACTGGTGTAAAGAATAAGGCAACTCTTGTGTCATCATTCAAGGCCAAGATAATAAGGATGAAAGCAAAGAACGCAAGAATTAAATAGTTCATCACTGGATATAGAGGCATTTTAAATTTAGATTTTGCCGCTAGTTCAGGATTTTTTTTGCGATATTTTAAATGGCAAATAACCATGATAGCCCAGATGAAAAGAAAGCAGAATGTAGAGATAGATGTAATCATAACGAAGACTGCTTCTGGCATTACATAGTTAAGTACAACCGTAATAAGTAGTACGGCAGCAGAGAAAATAGTCGCTTGGTATGGCACGCTACTATGTGTTAAGCGACGCATTGATTTAGGTGCGTGACCGCGTTTAGCAAGGGCATAAATCATACGACCTGTACTAAAAATACCGGAGTTTGTAGCTGATGCGGCAGAGGTAAGCACTACAAAGTTGACGATACCTGCCGCTGCTGTAATACCAACTGCTGTAAATACGGCTACGAATGGGCTGGCTGCAGGGTTAACGGCCGTCCATGGGTAAATACTCATGATGATAGCCAAGGAACCAATATAGAACAAAATAATACGCAATGGAATATTATTGATGGCCATTGGAATAACCTTTTCAGGATTTTCAGTTTCACCTGCGGTCAAACCTACAAGTTCAATGCCTGTGAACGCAAATACGACCATTTGGAAGGATAAGATAAAGCCCATCGTTCCATTCGGGAAACCATCCGCCGTAATTCCATAAATTACTAAAGGCGGCAGCTACACCTGCATCGGTACTAAATCCAGAGAAAAATCATGATTAAAGCCGATGATGATAAAGGGACACAATGGCAATAACCTTGATCATGGCAAACCAAAATTCCATTTCACCAAAAGTGCTTTACAGCTGTTAAGTTCATGAGTAATAGAGCTATTAAGACGACGAGGGCTGGTACCCATTGAGGGTAGCCATGGTATCCAGTATTGCATATACAGTCCGACGGCCGTTAAATCGGCCATGGCTAGTGATAGCCAACAGAACCAATATGTCCATCCTGTGATGAACGCAGCGCGATCACCTAGATAATCTTCTACAAAAATCGATAAAGGAATGATGATTAAGATTAGATAATAATAATTCCCCTAACGCTCTCATTACAAAAGAAACATATAAGACCAGTAATGAGATAAGCAAAAAGAATGGATGGACCTGCCAAATGGATGGCTCGACCGGAACCTAAGAATAAGCCCTGTACCAATGGCACCGCCGATGGCGAGCAATTGTACGTGACGATTCTTAAGGCCCCGTTCTAACTGATTCGTATCAGACATGATAAAGGCCTCTTTTCTACAAACTACCTATAAATATAAAAAGCCATGGATGACCATAACTTTTACAATCTATAGAATATATAAAAACTATTTTCTTATCATACAGTATCTATTATAAAAAGTCAAATGTATTTTTACAGTAGACATATCGTATAAATAGTATTATTAATATACGAATAAAAGAAAGAGTATTCATACTTTTAAAAGCATACTATGAGTTAAAAGGTTTTCAAAATTTGCTATAATAACTGATAGATTATCTTTTACGTAAAATCGTGGAGGTCATTATGAGACGACAAGACCGAAGAGTTACAGATATAGAAGAAATTAAGAGCATTTTAAACAGCACTCGCATCATTCACCTAGGCATGATGGATGGTGATTACCCTTATGTAGTGCCCCTACATTTTGGTTTTGAATTTATAGATAACGTGCTTTATATCTATGTTCATGGGCATCATGAGGGAAAGAAGTTTGACTTGATTAAAGCAAATCCTCATGTATTTATCGAAATTGATGGCAGTGATGAGGCTCTTGTTTCCGGTGGAGATATTCCTTGTGCATATAGTTCAGTTTATTCCAGTGTGATGGGCCAAGGAGAGGCTACTTATTTAGAGAATATTGATGAAAAGGCTCATGGTCTACAAGTGTTGATGAACCATCAGACAAAGTCGGGAATTTACTTTTACCGAAGCTATGGTAAACTCTGTGGGTGTAGTTCAAATTAAAGTTATAGACTATACTGCAAAAAGACGAAGACAACTTGAGGAAGATATTATTATGCCTCCCTTAACTAAATAATGATTCGACATCCTATTGAACTCTATTATGATATAGAGCTTACTAGGATGTTTTTTTATCGAACTCGTAAGTCTTAGAGACATTGTTGACCTATTAATATGCATTCAAAAATGGAAAGATAAAAGTTTTATGAAGTAGCTAGGGATACAGAATCGATTTCGTGATTTTGATATAAATAAGAAAATATATCATTATATGTGAGAACTATATTATAAATTTTTATAATAGGAGGGAATATGAAGAAAACGATAGGTAAGTCAATTTTGGTGGCCATAGCTATGGGACTTCTATCTACAAGCTATGTATTAGCAGATACTCTTGATCAGTCTGTGACTACTAATAATTCTGAGGCCGCATCTAATTCTAAAAATATTGCACCAAACGTGGATAATATTTCTGCCATTATTCAAAAACCAAGAGCGCAATTAGTAGGCTGGCCTTTGATGACGCAAGACAGTGCTCGTAACTTTAAGGGTATTGTAGAGGTTACTGAGAAACTACCGTATGAGGCTGAGGCACCTAGTTATATTCCTTTTGGATATCAGTTGTATACCGCGCGTATTGATCGAAATGATGTACTAGAGGTTGTATATCACAAAAAAGGCGGATCTATCTATCAAGATGGGAAAAAATTTATTACTAATGTTATGTCCTATCGAATGGGCTATTCCGTGGATACCGTAAGAGATACTGCGTATATTCCTGCTGAGTATAAAGATTTTGAGTGGTCTGAACAAGGTGAATCTGGCGAAGTCTTTTATACTGGTGATCCAGCAGCACAACTAATCCGTAGCATTACGTGGACAAAGGACGGTATGGCATACTCCTTATTGTTCTTAGAACCTGTGAAAGCAGTTGATGCTGAATTCTATAAGGAACATATCGTGCCTGTTAAAAGTATAGATAGCTCACGCTATGAACTATTAGGAAACTATCCGATTACGAAGACTTCTACTAAAACAATTGATGAATATAATAAAGAACTTATGGAACGTTATCGCTGGTATGATCAACTTGATAATGGTGATATAGTACATCATAATGTTGACGCAAGTACAAATGATTTTGGCTATGATTTACAAATTCCATCTTATATGCCTAAAGACTATGCAGTATGCGATGTAAAGGCCAAGGACCATGATGTATTAGAAATCGTTTATACAGAAACGGGCCGTAATGGAGAATATGGTCCAAAATTAACCTTCTCTAATACAGATATTGTATATCGCATGGGGTGGGCTATTGATACCGTAGTAAAGCCTATATTGGAAAAGACAAAATACAATGCTAAGGATGCAGTTAGCTTTACTACCCCTAATGGAATCTCTGTACATACATTAAGTTCTAGTAAAGACGCTATTCAAATTGCTTATTGGGAAAAAGATAATAAAGTGTATATGCTCTACTTTGCTTCTTTAAGAACCCAAGACTATGTAAGTAAAATTGTAGATTCAGTAGGGTCATTAAGTAACGTGGCTTCTGATGATACTCGATTACGTGGTGACCGCAATGATAAGCAACATGTTGAAGAAAACGATGCGAAAAACGTTAAACAAAATGATGAGCCTGATTGGCCTCATTATGAAACAATCGGATTGCCATGGCGTACAGTGAACTGACGCTACCCCAACTGGTGATGTGCACTATACCGGTGATGTAGATAAGGTCTTAGTACGCAGTGTTACGTGGTACAAGGATAATATGGCGTATTTCTTGTTCTTCCAAGTGCCTGTGAAAGCATCTGAAGCAGAGTTTTATAAAGATCATGTAGTGCCGTTAAAAAATATCGATTTTAGTCGTACAGATTTAATCGGTCTAAAAACGATTCGTTAATAAAAAAGAACCTATCCCTAAAGATATTAGTAAAATATCTAGGAGATAGATTCTTTATGTATTAATTAGAAGAATACGTAGCGGATGATTACAAGTACCGCTAATACGTACATAATCCAGTTAACTTCTCTTGCACGACCTGCAATGATTTTGAGTAGAGGGTATGCAATAAGACCTGCAGAGATACCGTTTGCAATGCTGTATGTGAACGGCATCAAAACGATAACGAGGAATGCAGGGAAGCCTTCTGTCCAATCGTCGAAGTCGATATTGCGGATAGCACTAACATGAGGGCACCAACGATGATAAGAACAGGAGATGTGGCTGCATTTGGCACCAAGGATACCAATGGAGCTAAGAATAAGCAGATTAGGAATAACACGCCTGTTGTAACAGCTGTTAAGCCTGTACGGCCACCAGCACCTACACCTGCTGCACTTTCAACAAAGGCAGTAATCGTAGATGTACCGAGCAATGCACCCGCACTAACACCGATAGCATCAACAGTCATCGCTTTGCCAAGGCCTGGAAATTTACCAGTCTTAGGATCCGCAATTTTTGCCTCTGTAGCAGTACCAATCAAAGTCCCCATAGAGTCGAATAATTCAACGAAGGTGAAGGAGAAGATGATGGTAATTAGGCCCATATGAAAAGCACTAGGAATATCTAATTGAAGGAATGCTGCCTTAGAGAAATCAGGCACTGCTAATATAGTGAAGTTCTCAGGCATTGTAGATAAGCCTGTTATATAGGATACAATTGTTGTGACTAGCACACCAATCAAGAGAGATCCTTGAATCTTACGAGCCATCAATAGAGCTGTAAAGATGAGGCTGAATAGTGCCAACAATGTTTCGCCACTATGCAAGTTACCTAGTGTTAGCAATGCTTCAGATGCTGGAGGTACTAAATTCCCATGTGTTTGTACAACTTGGCCTAAGGAGTTAGGAGACAAACTGATGGAAATCGCCATCAAACCGGATAGTTTTAAACCGATGATAGAGATAAAGAGCCCAATACCAACGGTGATAGCGACTTTCATAGAAGCCGGTATACCTACAACAATCATTTGTCGTATTGACGTCAGCGTTAAAACGAGGAATACGAGGCCGGAAATGAATACCGCACCTAGTGCCGTTTGCCATGATACGCCCATGCCGAGAACTACGGTAAAGGAATAAAAGGCTAAGAGGCCAACTCCTGGAGCGAGGGCTATTGGATAGTTAACAAATAAACCCATAGCAATCGTTACGAGGCCACCACCTAAAGCTGTAGCGATGAGGACGGCATCCTTATCCATGCCAGCAAGACTCAAGATGTTTGGCGCCAAAAATAGGATGTACGCCATCGTGATAAACGTGGTAATACCTGCTAAAATTTCGGTTTTAACGGAAGTACCTCGTTCATTGAGTTTAAATAGTTTATCTAACATTAGATAAATCCTCCCTGTATGAAATTATAAATCATATCAAATAAAAATATTTCGATATACCTATAGTGTATCATATTTCCCACCATTTTTTGTATGAATTTATGTTATACTATACATATATTGTGAATGACTTAGAGGTTAACTTATGAAAATATCTACAAAAGGGCGGTATGCCTTGCGAATCCTAGCGGATATTGCAGAACACGGAATGGAAAAAAATGTACCAATCCGTGAAATCGCAGAACGCCAAGGGTTTTCAGATAAATACTTAGAAGGAATTGTATCCCGTTTATCCGCTGCGGGCCTCGTAAAAAGTGGGCGTGGTAAATACGGTGGATATCGCTTGGTCAAAGATCCTGCTGAATATAATGTATATGAAATTTTATATGCTGCAGAGGACTCTATTGCTCTCGTATCCTGTTTAGAGGATGACGTAGAACCATGTCCTATGTTTAATGATTGTTTGACTGCTCCACTATGGCAGTATTTACAAGATGAGTTCCGCCATGTTATGGAGCGCGTTTCATTGCAAGATGTAATGGACCACAAGTTTCCCGTGGAATAATTGATAGAGTCGCGTTTTATATGCGGCTCTTCTTTATATATATTTATTGTAAAAGCATATTTTTATACACGTTTATATGTGGAAAGAAGGCGAAAGATGGATACAATCGCAGACGATACTCGTGGTGGCATGCGAAATGTATGGATTATTACAGCTGCCATGACTGTATTAGCTATATGCTACACCATGATTATTCCTTTTTTGCCTATATATCTCTTGGAATTAGGTGTCCCAAAAGCGGATGTAGCCCTTTGGTCGGGGCTTGTCTTTGGGATTACATTCCTCATTGCGGGCATTATGGCTCCAATTTGGGGAAAAATCGCCGATAATAAAGGGAAAAAACGGATGGCCTTGCGCGCTGGCTTTGGCATTGCTATCTGTTATGTATTAATTGGTTTAGTTACAGACCAATATCAACTACTCATGGGGCGGGCCCTCGTTGGATTTGCCAATGGGTTCTATCCCGCGGCAATGACTATGGTATCCCTCAGTGTCGATGAGAAACAGGTTGGTCGAGCTTTAGGTATCTTCCAGACGGGGCTTATCTTGGGGAATGTCATCGGTCCATTTTTAGGTGGTGCTGTTGAAAGTGTAGTAGGGATGCGTCCTGTATTTTATGTATCTGGTGTGGCGGTACTTATTGCGACATTGGCTGTATTGTTCTTTGTGAAAGAACCAAAATTACATGCTGTAGGTACTGATGGAAAAGAACAGCCGGCTCAACCTACTAAATCTACATCCTTACGTGAAGACTTTAAGGCCGTTCAACAACAACCTGTACTAGTACGGTTGCTTGGGATTTTCTTCTTTATGCAATGTGTCATCATGATGCTACAGCCTATCTTGGCCCTTTATGTGGGGAATATGCAAGGCACCATGGAAGGGGCTGCCATTATTTCTGGTACTATCTTAAGTATCGGTGGTTTAGCAGGATCCTTAACGACTAATCTATGGGTTCGCCTTGGTGAACGTCGTGGTTATTTTAAGACCATTTCCTACTGTATGATGGGTAGTGGTATCGTTCTATTGCTGCAAGCTTACCAGTGGGTATATGGTGGTTTGGTGTTTTACAGGTTCTAATTGGTTCATGCATTGTAGGGATTAACCCATCATTGAGTGCAGCGGTAACCCTTAATACAGATCCAAGCTTTAGAGGTCGTATGTTTGGTATGACGACGACTGCTCAACAATTTGGTTCTATGGTAGGCCCTGTATTTGCTAGTATTGTATCAACCTATGTGGGCATATCCTACGTATTTAGTATTACTGGATTGTTATTGTTGTATATGGGCTTTCAGTCTCGAAAATTATCTAAAAAACATGAATAGCACTATGATGAGTCATAGATAGTATTAAGGGAATCATTTGTTTCGTATGAGATGCAAAGGAGTTGTTATGGTCCGTATCGGTCAAACTGTACTTGGAGAAAAGGGTACAAAGATATGCGTGCCTATTGTGGGCACAACGATGAAAGAAATTCTAGATGCTACTGCGGTGGCATGCAATACACCTTGTGATGTGGTGGAGCTACGCATTGATTATTACGAACGAGCTCATTCCATTGATGCTATTATTGAACTGTTGATGCTCATGAAACCCCAGTTAAAAGGTCGTGCATTGCTCTTTACATGGCGCACGAAGGGGGAGGGGGGCGAGAAATCTATTTCCTCACAAGATTACTTTACAATGTTAGAACGCCTTATCCCAACGGGCTTGGTAGATGCTATTGATATTGAGTTATTCTTTGATCAAGAGAGAATGCTTAAAACCATAGAGTTTGCTAAGGTTCATGGTGTAACGATCGTCATGAGTAATCATGATTTTAATGGTACACCAAGTAGAGACGTCATTGTAAATCGACTCATTCAGATGAAAGGATTTTTAGCGGATGTGCCAAAGATAGCCGTTATGCCTCATACAACAGGCGATGTTCTTACACTACTAGAGGCAACGGCTGAAGTGAAAGCCTTATATCCATCAGACCCAATCATTACGATGGCTATGGGCCCATTAGGCGCTATTACACGTGCTTCAGGAGCTTTATTTGGCAACGCTATGACCTTTGCTTCAGCGGGCAAAGCATCGGCACCAGGCCAAATCGATGTACATGAACTAAAGCGCATCTTAGATACCCTTGATGTAGATGGTATATTTGATGAACAACAACATAAACGCATAAAGTACATTAAAAAAAGTCGGCGAGAGCCGACTTTTTATATAGTTTATAGTAAATTTGCTTCGAAAGTCTTCTAGTATTGTTGCCACTGTTTCTGGTGCATTGCGATGGTGTTCCACGATGGATTGTGCAAAGCTTTCATACATTGGTGTACGAATTTCTTCGAGTTCGCGTAAACGGTCTAGACCACCACTAGAGAGAACACGACCAGAGGTGGATAGGTTTTCTATTGGTTGCGTTAATTGGTAGATACGACCATTTTGGCGTAGGTGTGCGTAGTTTTTAGGCACTGTTACACAGCCGCCACCAGTGGAGATAATAAGACCCGTTTGAGTACCGAGTTTTGCAATCATTTCCGCTTCTTTTTCACGGAAGGCTGGTTCTCCTTGTTCCGTAATGTATGTAGAAATATTACCAATTTCTTTTTCTAGCTCTTGATCTACATCAACGCAGGTGCGGCCCATTTCTTTGCCAAGAGCTTTGCCAACTGTTGTTTTTCCTACACCAGGCATGCCGATGAGGATGATATTTTCCTTTTCACGACGCATATCGCGTAAGATTTGTTCAATTTCCTCTGTACCAAAGCTTTCACCTTGGAAATGCTTAGCAGCCTCAACGCCTTGAGCTACGAGGAATGGCAAGCCATCACAATGTGGAATTCCCATCATTTCTGCTTGTAACAGCAAAATGGTACGGCGTGGATTGTAGATAAGATCTACAACGCCTTCCAATTTAGAGAATTGCGTAATATCGATGAGGTTAGCCGGGTTATGAGGATACATACCGATAGGCGTGCAGTTAATAATAATCTGTGCTGTTTCGTAGTAGTTCAGGCGCATCACCATAGAATGGAGCCGTTTTACGAGAGAGATGTGTGATACTCTTAGCGTTTAAATCTTCAAGTGCAACATGAACCGTTGCGGAAGATGCACCATCACCAAGGATGAGACATTCCTTGCCAGCTACATCGATGCCTGCATGTTGTAGGGTAAATACGAAACCATCGTAGTCTGTATTATAGCCGTGCCATTTACCATCCTTGCGAACCATCGTATTTACGCAGCCGATGCGTTCGGCGCGAGGATCCACAACATCGCAAGCTTCAAGGGCATTTACCTTGTAAGGAATAGTAATGTTGATACCTTGTAGTTCTGGATCAGCGAAGAACTCTTGCAATTGGCTCGGTTCGCGCTCAAATAATTCGTAATTTGTATTCCCTAATGCACTGTGAATGCGAGGGGAGAAGCTATGGCCCAACGTACGGCCAAGTAAACCAAATTTCATAGGACCTCCTAGGTCAATATACATAGAATGGCTAATAGGCTGGTACCTATTAGCCATTGAAGTTTTATAACTATATTCATTGTACTATATATGCCCTTATAGGGACTAGTAGAGATGAATATATTAGTTTTCAGGATAATTACCAAGCAAGCGGAACTTATCTTGTGATGTGTGAAGCTCTGCTAGAACAGATAATACCTTAGGATCCGCTAAGGATGCCTCTAAGTCGAGGTAGAACAAGAACTCAAAGTTATGGCCTACGATAGGGCGAGACTCGAGTTTTGTAAGGTTTACACCGATATTAGCAAACTTGGTAAGCAATGTACCGAGACCACCTGGCGCATGGCTTGCTGTGGTTACCACAGAGATTTTATTAGCTCCTGGATACACACATGGAAGTCCTTGCTGATACAGATAAAGCGCGTATAGTTGTTATCGCTATTTTGGATGTTGCGCATCAATGGAGACAAGTTGTACAAGTCCGCACATTGAGGTGCGGCGATAGCAGCTACACCTGGGTCATCACTGGCTGCTACGAGCTGTGCAGCACGAGCTGTGTTATCAAAGGAACGCAACTCTACGCCTTCTAATTTTTCTAAGAAGTGGCTGCATTGGCCCAACGCTTGAGGGTGAGAGATAATAGTATGAATATCTTCTAATTTTGTGCCTTTTTTCACGAGTAAATCGTGAGAAATCCAAAGGCGTGTACCACGTACGATATAGCATTTACGTTCTTCTAGAAGGTCATACACTTCTTTTACAGAACCATTAGAACTGTTTTCAATAGGTAATACGCCGAATTGACATTCACCAGACTCCACAGCGTCGAATACAGCACGGAAGCCCGTTACGTAGTGAATTTGGCTAAGTGGTAATAATTTATCGCATGCCACTTGCGCATTGCTGCCGAACACGCCAGCACAAGCTACGCTGCCTCGTTGTGGAGGCAAGGTAGGGGACTGCTCAATGGCCTTTTTCATTTTTACGGTAAATTCGTTGTCTTGGAATAATTGCTCAGACTGATATGTACGGCTCAAACTGAATAATGCCTCGAAGAAACGGCGTGCATATAGGTCGAGGTCTGGACCTGCATCCTTTGTGACCTTGTCGAGAATATCACGCTCCCGTTTAGCATCGTAAATAGCTTTATTCATTTCTTTTTTCGCTGCCGCTACATCCTTGGAGAGTTCCATGCGCTCTTTAAATAGGGCGAGCATTTGGTCGTTTATGTCGTTAATTTTAACGCGTACTTCATCTAAGTTCATGGTCAATATCTCCTAAGAAATCAAGAATAACAAGGGCCGTTACGGCTTCGATAACAGGTACTGCACGAAGCGCCACACATGGGTCGTGACGACCTTGAATGGTGAGCAATGTGTCCTCTTTTTGTGAAAGCGATACAGAATGTTGTTCTTTATAAATCGATGGTGTTGGCTTGATGCCTACTTGCATAACGAGTGGTAAACCATTGGTAATACCCCCTTGGATACCACCGCTATTATTAGTAGTTGTTGTAATCTTGTCACCGTTCATGGTGAAAGCATCATTCACTTCGGAACCAAGTTTTGCACACATGTCAAAACCGCCGCCGAAGGATACGCCTTTAATGGCAGGTACACCAAAGATAACGCGAGCTAAGCGGTTTTCGATTCCGTCAAAGTTTGGATTGCCAAGACCAATTGGTAGACCTGTAGCAACAACCTCAACGATGCCACCTGTAGAGTCGCCATCTTTTTTGAGCTGCATTACAAGATTTTCAACTTCACTGCGTTTTTCTGGATCAACCATAGCAATTGCTTCTGTAGCGATGTTAGCAAGTGCTTTCATATCTGGGTGAACCATATCGATAGGAGCATCTTGGATTGTACCCACTTGTTTTAAATGGCCGTGGATTTCGATGCCTTTTTCGCGCAACAGTTGAAGGGCGATGCCACCAGCTACGCAAAGCGGTGCTGTAAGGCGTGCTGAAAAATGGCCGCCACCACGCATATCTACCTTGTCGCCGTAGCGCATGCGCGCTGTAAAGTCCGCATGAGATGGACGAGGGATATCGCGTAAGTTATTATAATCGCTGGAATGCTGCGATGTATTGCGAATCATAAATGCCAATGGGGAACCACTGAGCATACCGTCGACCATACCGGCTAAAAACTCAGGTACATCAGCTTCCTTACGTTGTGTTGTTAATTGATTTTGTCCTGGCGCACGACGATTTAAGAACGCTTGTAATTCATCAGTGTCGATAGTTTGGCCACATGGTAGGCCTTCTACAATGCCTCCAATAGCATATCCGTGAGAGGCGCCAAAGGTAGATACTTGTATGGTTTTACCGAAATTAGATGCCATGAGCATCACCTCCTAATAAGTTCCAGTCCTCGAAGAAACCTGGATAGGATTTTGTGATCGATTCGCTATCTTTTAAGGTAACAGGATTTTCACTGATGAGTGCCATTAATGTACCTGCCATAACGAGGCGGTGGTCATTTACGCAATCACCTTGTCCACCTTTAAGTATACCACTACCAATGATGTATAGGTCATCGCCTTTTTCACGCACTGTACCGCCTAAGTCTCTTACGAGATTAGCAACGGCTACGAGACGATCGGATTCTTTTAAGCGTAGGCGAGCACCCTTAACAAAGGAGCTTTCACCAGAAATAGAGCAAGCGAGGGCTGCCATAACAGGCAACATATCAGGCATTTGCTCGAGGTCTGCATGAATCGGTTTAGAAGCACGACCAGTGACCGTTACATTCATGCCATCCCAAACAACATCACATCCAGCATCAATCATAACTTGCATGATGCGTCGGTCTGCTTGTACAGAGTTTTTGTTCATACCAGTAATCGTAATTGGTTTGCCCGTCATACCGGCTGCCACCATCCAGATTGCTGCGTTAGACCAGTCGCCTTCGATTTGGTAATTATCTCGACCGATGAAGGATGCACCAAATGGAACTGTGAAAGCCTCGTTGATGTTTGTGTCAGGTAACGTATGCTCTACCTCCACGCCAAAATCACGCATGGTTTCCGTCGTTAATGTTACATAATCACTAGATTGTAGTGGGGTAGTAGACGTGATGGTAGATAAGCCGATTTGAGGGGCTGCCAACAATAATCCAGAGAAGAATTGGCTACTCACATCACCTACCATGGAGAAATTACCGCCTTGAAGACGACCTGTCATAGTGAATGGAGGTTTATCTTGAGAGAATGTTACACCATGAGCTTTCATTTCGCTGAGCATAGGTTCTAGCGGGCGATCTGGTAAACGACCTTTTGCATCTACATCAACATCATTACAGATGGACGCTGATACCGGCAATAAAAGGCGTAATGTAGTTCCTGACTCGTGAGGTACTATATTGCCCTTCGTTGGCTCAGGACCAGGAGTAACGGTAACAACTTTATTTTTATATATTACGTGAGCACCTAAGCCTCGCAAGGAGTCCATCGTTGCATCGATATCCTTAGAGGTGCGGCTCAATAATATAGTAGAGGGCGAGCTAGCAAGGGCTGCACAAATTAAAGCACGGTGTGCATGAGCCTTTGCTGGAATGGACGCAATCGTCCCTGTAGGGATGGCGTTCGTTACGGAATGCATAGAAATCTCCTTTTACGTCTTAGTCTAAATAGGTGGCAAGTTCTTCGTGGGTAACAACCTTAAGTTCGCTGTGGCCATAGCTTGTTGGTACTACAATTTTAATAGTAGCGCCTTCGCTTTTCTTATCGTGCTTAGCAGCGGCTAGGATTTCTTCTTTTGTTACAGTCGTTGTAGTTGGCAAATCGTGGGCTTCGATGAGTGTTTTTAATTTATCTAGAGCCTCAACATCTAGTTCTCCATGTTTAACAGCACCTTGTGCCATGAGCACCATACCGATAGCCACAGCATAACCATGATGAACATTGAAATGACTCGCTTTTTCGATGCCATGACCAAAGGTGTGGCCTAGGTTTAAGAGTGCGCGGACGCCAGATTCGCGTTCGTCTTGCTCTACAATATCTGCCTTTGCTTGAACGCAGCGCGCGATAACAGCACTAACGCTATCGCGGTGTGTAATTAATGGTTTGTGTTCGAGTTGTGTTAATAGTCCTGGTACATCGAGAAAACCGTATTTAATGATTTCACCACATCCATTTTTCCATTCCATATCTGGTAATGTATTGAGTGTTGTAGGGTCACAGAGAACAAGAATAGGTTGTTTGAAAGCACCCCAAAGGTTTTTACCGGCTTCGAGATTAACTGCTGTTTTACCGCCTACAGAGGAGTCTACAGCGGCTAGTAGAGAGGTAGGGACCTGTACATAGTCGATACCTCGTAGGTAGGTAGCTGCTGCAAAGCCTGCCATATCACCTACGACGCCACCGCCGAGAGCGATAAGAAGGTCTTTCCGAGTTAATGATTGGTCAGCCATGTATTCCACTAAATCGATGAGTTGATGGGCATTTTTAGAACTTTCACCAGCAGGAAAAACATAGTCACATACATTGTAACCAGCATCTGTCATACTTGCTTTCACAGATTCCAAATAATGTGGTGCCACGTTACTGTCGCTGACGATGATAACACGGCAATTTGGTTTAAGTGGTTTAATATAATCGGCAATGCGTTCTAGAGACCCTGCTTCGATGACGACATCATAAGGGGTAGACGCGTTGATATGGATGCGAGTCATAATAAGTCCTTTCTTAAAAGAATAAGCTAGTATCTATTATAACGGATACTAGCTTATTTGTGTGATATTTAAGATTATTTAGTGCATTCTACCAATGCTTTACGCAATGCGAATACTTCTTTCATAAGGCTAGTGAATTGATCTGGGCGTAATGCTTGAGGGCCATCACACAATGCTTTGGATGGATCGTTGTGAACTTCAATCATAAGGCCGTCTGCACCGCCGCCTACGGATGCAAGTGAAAGTGGGCGAACCATACGGCTCATGCCTGCTGCATGGCTAGGGTCCATGATGATTGGCAAGTGAGATAGTTCGTGCATCATAGGAATTGCTGTTACGTCTAATGTATTACGTGTTTTAGGTTCGAATGTACGAATACCACGTTCGCATAATACGATTTGATCATTGCCTTCGGACATGATGTATTCAGCAGCCATTAACCATTCTTCGTATGTAGCGGATAGACCACGTTTCAACAATACAGGTTTTTTCAATTTGCCCACTTCTTTTAAAAGTGTGAAGTTTTGCATGTTACGAGCACCGATTTGAAGCATATCTACATTGTCGAAGTATTGTAATTGGGAAATATCCATAACTTCGGATACGATAGGAAGACCAGTTTCTCTTTTTGCTAATTCTAAAAGTTTTAAACCTTCAGGGCCCATACCTTGGAAGGAGTATGGGGATGTACGAGGTTTGAAAGCGCCACCACGAAGGATTGTAGCACCTGCATCTTTACATGCTTGGCAAGATGCGAGAACTTGTTCTGGTGTTTCCACGGAGCAAGGACCAGCCATTACCGCGAAGTGACCGCCACCGATAAGTGCACCGCCTACATTGATAACGGAATCTTCTGGGTGGAATTTACGGTTTGCTTTTTTGAAAGGTTCTTGAATACGTGTTACTTTATCTACGAAATCAAGGGATTCAATTTGACGGGAATCAAGGGATGCTGTATCGCCGATAAGACCTAAGATATTATAGTGGGCCCCTTCTACTGGATGGATAACAAGACCTTTCGCTTCTAATTCATTGCGTAATTTTGTTACCTCTGCTTCTGTAGCTGTTGTTTTTAATGTGATGATCATAATAAGTCCTCCTCAAATAACAATGCGAATAGTGGGGCCAACCATACGGGATAGCAAATAAAAAAGGGCTACCCGTATTCTAATACGGGTAACCCTTTTACTATTCTAAGCAACGATTGATGATTTCTAAATTAGCGTAGCTCAAATAGTTCCTTACCCGTACGTTGGATAAAGAACCAATAAAAGTATTGTTTTGCTACTGTGCTAATTTGGTTAGTCATCTTATTGTTGCTCCTTTCTAAATTTGATGTGTACAGTATAAACCCATTTGAGAATTTTATGCAAGTACTTTTTTTAAAAAAGATGCGAAATTCTATAGAAAAAGTTATTTTAACATTCCTTTGCCTTTATATCAGTGGTAGAATTAAAGGTGAAAGATACTAGTAATATATAGCCTAATCGGTAAGGAGAGTTATGATTATTCAAATTTTAAATACAATTAATGATGATATTAAACAAATTCGCACAGATGTGTTCATGAAAGAACAAGGCTTTGAAAATGAATTTGATGAAATTGATGAAAACCGCAAAATTCGTGCTTTTATTTATAGATGGAAAAGCTGTTGGTACTTGTAGGTTTTTCCCAAGTGATATAGAAGGAGATGCTCATATAGGACGTATGGCGGTACGCAAATTATATCGAGGTCAAAACTTAGGCTCAAAAATTATGCATGCTGCAGAAAATGGAATCCGTCGCGATGGGTTTAAAACGTGCTCCTTATCGGCCCAAGTGCAGGCAAAACCATTTTACGAGTCTCTTGGATATGTGGCTGAAGGAGAGGAATACCTTGATGAAGGCTGTCCTCATGTGATGATGAGGAAACAGCTATAATATTGCAGTTTAGTATTATTAGAAATATAATCAAGATAAAGGTATGTATTGATTGATATTCGCAGGAGGTGCAACCATGAAACTTGCAGAAGCATTACAGGAACGAGCTGATTTAAATAAAAAAATTAGTGATTTGCAAGGCCGTTTAAATCAAAATAGTTTAGTACAAGAAGGGGAAAAGATCTAATGAAGACCCTACAGTGTTGATGCAAGAACTAGAAGCGGCAATTGCTAGATTTCAACAACTCATTAAAGATATTAATCTTACTAACTGTGCAACTATTGTTGAAGGGCGCTCTTTAACGCAAATTATAGCGGAAAAAGAAGGTGCAATTATGCGTTTATCTGCATATCGTGCATTAGCAGATAGCGCAAGTGCTATTAATTATCGTGCCCGTGGTTCGGAAATTAAAATGATAGCAACTGTAAATGTTAGCGAGCTACAAAAAACAGCAGATATAATCTCTAAGGAGATTCGTACTTTAGATAATTTACTACAGTCAACTAATTGGACAGTTGATTTAATAGAGTATTAATCATAAGTTGGTAATCAAGATAGGGTGGATACAAAGCCACGATTGCTTAATTCGTAAAAAGATGATATTCCATTACATGTACGGGGCGTTGAAGATATGTATTGTGTAGGCCCTTATTGCGTATAAATGTATGGTTATTTTTTATAATGTATTACCATGTATCAACTATTTTGATGAGGGTGGTGTTGGGGATAATAGACACAAAAAAGAAACTCCTATCCAAAAGTGACTTTGGCCTGTCCCGAAGGGACAGAAACTAGCCGTGGAACTTTTTTGTAGGGAGTTTCTTTCTATCTAAATCATCAAAAATCAAATGCCGCTGCCTTTTGTATAGTTTGTAACTTTTGCTTCAAAGAAGTCAGTTTTTGTGCTATTCAAATTGGAGAAGCTTTCAATCCATTCCATAGGATTTTCCTTGATTTCAGGATATAGATGAGGCAAGCCGATTGCTTCTAAGCGGATATTGGCAAGGTATTTGATGTAGCGTTCGATAAGAACGTTGTTAAGGCCGAGGATTTTATCATCAGTGATGTATTGACCCCAAGCGATTTCGTTCTCTGCACCTTGGCGAATCATGTCAGTGATTTTTCGCTTCTAGTTCTGGTGTGAACAAGTCAGGGCGTTCACGGCGTAACTCGCGGATGATGTTTTGGAACAATACAAGGTGAGTTACTTCGTCGCGGTTGATGTATTTGAAGATAGTGGATGTAGCTGTCATTTTACCTTGGCGTGCCAATGTGTAGAAGAAGCTAAAGCCAGAGTAGAAGTAAATACCTTCTAAGATATAGTTGGCGATGATTGTATGAATAAGGTTTGCTTCGCTAGGATCATCGCTGAAACGTTGGTATGCATCGGCGATGAAACGGTTACGTTCAAGCAATGTTTTATCTGTACGCCATTCGTCATAGATTTTGTCACGTGTAATAGGGTTTGTTACAGTGTCCAAAATGTAGGAATAACTTTGAGCGTGAATTTCTTCTTGGAATGCTTGGATATTCAATAAAGATGCCACTTCAGATGCTGTAATATAACGGCTCAAGTTAGGCAAGTTTTCAGATTGAATAGAATCAAGGAAGTTCAAGAATGCAATAATTTTGTCGAATGCACGGCGTTCGTAATCTGTTAAGTATGGGAATTGCTTAACGTCTTCGTTCAAGGAAATCTCTTCAGGAATCCAGAAGTTGTTGAGCATTGTACGGTACATTTGGTTGGCCCAGTCGTACTTGATACGATTCCACTCGCGAAGGTTTGTGGTATTGCCACCAATCATGGATTGCGTGCCACGTTCACCATGTTCGTTGAAAATCAGTTTTTTATCCATAGTAGGACTCCTCTTTGTATAATGATGCGACCTATATTGCTATAGGCCGTCATCAGATTCATAGTTTTTGAAAAGTATAGCAATGATATTTTTAATTATTACGAAGAGCAGCTAGTGCACTCATCCATTTCAAGGGATTGGTTACGAATGTAGTAGATTGTTTTAATCCCTTGTTTGTATGCCTCAACATACAGGTCAAGAATTTCTTTTGCTTTCATTTGAGGTGTGATATACAAGTTGAAAGATTGTGCTTGGTCAATATGACGTTGACGTACGCCACAAGCTTTGATGGACCATTGTTGGTCGATTGTATGCGCCTCTTTGTAGAGCCAGAAAGTTTTATCGTTCAAATCTGGTGCAGTTTTTGGAGTGAAAGAACCTTTTTTCTCTTCGATGAAGAATTTTTTGAAGATAGGGTCGATACCAGCTGTTGTATTCGCAATGTTGGAAGTAGAACCAGTAGGAGCTACGGCCATCAAGTAACCATTGCGGATGCCGTATTTTGCAACGTCTGCAGCCAATTGTTTCCAACGATCAGATGTGTAGCCACGACGCGTGAAGTATTCACCAGTTTCCCATTCGGAACCTTTGAACGCAGATAAGCACCTTTTTCTTTAGCTAGTTCCATGGAAGCTTTGATGGAATAGTAGGCGATGTTTTCGAACAACTTATCCGCTGCTTCGATGTGTTCATCGGATTCCCATTGGATATTGTGGTTTACTAGATAGTGGTGGTAACCAGAGGTACCAAGACCAATAGCACGGTATTTATCAGAGGTCATGCGAGACTCTGGCACAGGTGCTTGGTTGATAGAGATAACATTGTCTAACATACGAATTTGAAGCGCGATGTTTTCTTCTAATTCTTCGTCAGTAATGCGGCCGAGGCTGATGGAGTTTAAGTTACATGTAACCATATCGCCTGTAATTGTTTTTGTAGTGATAGTACCATCTTCGTTGATGATTTCTTCAGCAAGGTTAGTGAAGCCAACGTTTTGTGCGATTTCGTGGCACAAGTTGGACGCGTAAATCATACCTGCATGTTTGTTAGGATTTGCAGCGTTTACAGTGTCGCGGAAGAAGATGAAAGGCGTACCAGTTTCAACAGCAGAGCGCATGATTTTTTTCATCATGTCTAGTGCTGGTACTTCGATACCGTGTAAGTTAGGATCTTGTTCACATTCAAGGTAACGTTTTGTGAATTCCTTACTGTCATCAGTATCGTAGTAGTCCTCTAGAGGCATAGCCTTTCACAGTTAATACCTCATGAGGGTCGAAGAGGGTGAAATTTTCACGAGCTAATAGGCGTTCCATAAAGATATTTGGAATGGAGATAGCAGGGAAGATATCATGAGCTTTACGACGGTCATCACCATTGTTGGTACGCAGCTCTACGAATTCGTAGAAGTCCTTGTGCCAAATGTCGAGTGTTACTGTAGCGCCACCCTTACGTTTGCCTAATTGGTCTACCGCAACAGCTGTATCGTTGTACAAACGAATCCAAGGAATAACGCCACCAGAGGAGTTTTTTTGAAAACCGCGGATATCGGAGTTCAATGCACGAACCTTGCCAAGGTAAATACCAAGGGCACCACCGTGTTTGGATACGCGGGAGAATTTGCTATTTACATCGTAAATGGACCATAAATTATCGTCTACACCAGAGATAAAGCAAGAGGACAATTGATGGAATGGTGTACCCGCATTTGCTAATGTAGGTGTAGCAGTTGTCATCTTTAATTGGCTCATCAAATCGTAGAATTTCTTAGCGTACTCTACTTTGTTTTCGCCTTCTACCAATGCCAAGTGCATCGCGATAGCCATGAAACGTTCTTGTGGCAATTCATAGATTTCTTTATTGAAGCCTTTTACCAAGTAACGGTCAGCTAACAATTTAAGACCTTCATAGTTGAAGAGGTAGTCGCGCTTAGGCTTGATATAATCGCCCAATTCTTGAAGTTCTTCAGGTGTATATTCTGTAACGAAGAAGTCAGCGTATTTTTTCTCTTCTACAAGCATATGTACAAGATTTGGGAAGTTGCCATAACCGAATGCTTTATAACGACGAGTGATAGCAGCTTCTTTATAGAGATCGAACAAGAAGAGGCGAGCTGCTACAAACTGCCAATCTTGGTTCATTTTATTGACTTGGTTACCGAAACCGTCGTCTTTTTTAGAGATAACCTTTTCGATCGCTGTTTGTACTAAGTTTTGAATTTCTTTAGTCGTCATGCCATCAACGAATTGTAACTTTGCATCCATTTCCAATTCTAGTGGATCACAAGAATCTAACCCCAAAGCATGCGAAGGCAATCATTCGTTTCGTTTTCTCTACGGATAGCGGTTCAAAATGGCCATCCCGTTTCTTGATCATAATCTCCATTATGGTTCCCCTTACATTGTAAATTTATCTAAAATTAACTATAGGACTAGCGTAAATCAGAGTTACCCTTAAACTAGTTCTAATCAGAAAAATAAGAAAACTACAATATATGGTAGTTTTCTTGTTTGTTAAATACATTATGTAATGATTATAGCGGAAAAAAATCTATACATTCAATATTGACTTTTTTTAAATTTATCAATATAGTTAGATTAAATTTATCGATGTAGTATGTGATTAATTTTATTATAGATAGATACTATATGATTTATAATAAATATATCTTTACAATAGGAGGTAAGACATGAAGTCTATCGTTATATATTCGTCCCTTACGGGAAATACAAAACAAGTGGCAGAGGCTATTACTAGCGTACTGCCAGTAGGTACACCTTGCGTATCTATGTCTGAACTACCCTCAGATATAGCATCCTATGATTTGGTGTTTGCAGGCTTCTGGGTTGATAAGGGGACAGCTAATAAAGAAGCTCGCGATGTACTGGGAACATTACATAATCCACATATTGCGTTGTTTGCAACGGCTGGCGTGCCTCCACAAATGGAACATGCTAAGCAAAGTCTGATTAATGCAGCAGCTTGCTTGCCAGAAGGAGTAGTGCCGGTAGATACTTTCATCTGCCAGGGTAAGGTTGACCCTAAGGTTATAGAGATGATGTATAAAATGTTTCCCAAAGGGCATAGTCATGGCCAATCGGCTGACCGTGATGCACGTCATAAACAAGCGGCAGTCCATCCAAATGAAGATGATTGCAAGGCAGCAATGGAATTTGCCAAGCATGTATTAGATGTAATTTAAATCAGTAAACAGCAGTGCTACATATAGGTGCTGCTGTTTTAATATATTGACGAACGTTTTTAGGTACATTACGATAAAGGTATAAAGATGTAAAGAAAAGAGGTCGTTTATATGGAATTTTCGTACTTTTTACCTGTAAATATCCAATTTCGGTTGGAATAAAGTAGATAATGTTGCTGATTTTGCTGCACCATATGGCAAGAAAGCACTTATTGTAACTGGTCGTACTAGTGCCAAAAAATCTGGTTTATATGATCGCGTGGTAGCAAAGCTTGATGCAGCTCATATTGATCATGTTCTCTTTGATCAAGTGGATGCCAATCCATTGACTACAACTGCCTTAGACGGCGCTGCGTTAGCTAAATCTGAAAGCTGCGATATGGTTATTGCCATCGGCGGTGGGATCCATTATGGATTGTGCAAAGGGCATTGCTTTTATGGCTGTGAATGACGGCGACATTAATGATTATATCTTTAACCGTAAAACGAGTGATAATGCGTTACCGCTTATTGTGATTCCAACCACTTGTGGCACAGGTTCTGAAGGTAATGGCTTTGGTGTCCTCACGAACCCTGAAACAGGTGATAAGAAATCTTTACGCTGTAATGCCATCGTGCCTAAGGTATCTATCGTGGACCCTGCTGTAATGGGGACTATGCCTCCTCATGTGTTGGCATCTGTTGGTTTCGATGCATTGTGCCATAACATCGAGGCGTACACATCTAAAACGGCGCAACCTTTCACCGATGCACTAGCTCATTATGCAGTAACATTACTAGCACAATATCTTGTACCTCTATATAAACATGTGAAAGCGATTGCGAATGGTCAAGAAGCTGTACTTAACAAAAAACAATTAACAAAAGCATGGGAGTCCGTTACATTGGCTAGCACTATTGGCGGTATGGTTATCAATACCGCAGGCGTCACACTTGGTCATGGTATGGAACACCCTGCTAGTGGCCTTAAAGATATTACCCATGGTGTTGGTCTTGCAGTTATTGAACCTGTTGTAGTGGAATACACATGGAGTGCTAACTCTGAAAAATTCAACTCATTGGCACGTATATTCAACCATGGTGATGGTTCTGAGCTGGGTGAAGCATTACGCCTAATCGTACATGACCTAGACCTTACTACAAACCTTACAGAATTAGGATTTACGAAAAAAGACATTCCATGGCTCGTGGATAATGTATACGTTGTAGCTACAGGCAATATAGCCAATACAGTGGCTGAAGTAAGTCGTAACGATATAGAAGTGCTATATAAGAAAATGTTGTAGTCATAGAAATATAGGGAGACAGTTTAGCTTGGGCAAATGCCTATCCTACAAGGTATACAGTATTAGAGGGAGATCCTAAAGCTATTGAACAATATGAGTCGATTGCAAAGGAACAGGCTGTATATCAAGCGCAAATAGATAAGGATGGTACGTTGCGTGATCTAAATACGGGGGAACGGAAACCGTTTATATCTCATCCTAGTGAATATAATATTATTGAAAGTATATATGAAGAACCAATAGACTTACCTAAACGAGGTTTTATTGAATGGTTACGCTTTGCACCACGAAAAGAAACAAAAACAGTAGTTAAGAATACATATAATTCTACACGGAATCATAGACTATATGTATTTGTTGATGATGGTAATACAAAAAGGCCTCATTTTGTGGAACTTTTAATTAGTAATGATGGAACACGAGCTATATTTTATCAGTCTAAGTAGGCCAATAAGGCCTTGGATAAATTTGGTTGTGGAGAGAGTAAATGCGACAGTGTGTAATGTATCTAAAGGAATTATTTTTAGGTGCGCCTTATAGAAAGAGCATATGGTTTTTATAATTCTATGGATATTAACATTTTTATTATCGGATTATATCTCATACTCTGGGTTATACTATCTGATTTTATTAATAGCTACGATTGTCTTATTGCTTGAAAAGTGTGGAGTGCTTGATAGTGAGGCAGCTATACGAAAAAGATTTTTAACATATTTTTATGTAATCTTTTTTCTATGTATGCTTCCTACATTAGCTGTTACTTTAGTATTTTCTGCTGTGGGGATATCCCATTATGATACACAACGATGGCACTCTACATGGCCCTCATCTAAGGCGGGGTATATTCCGACTCCATTACAAACACCTAAGTCTTTACCGGAGAGTTTGAAAGTGATTTCTTCTGCAGAAGTAATTGGAATAGGTGGAAATCAAAGCTGTTTAGTATTAGATGGTGATAAGGCTACGATTTCACAGTATGAGGAATCTGTTAAATCTAATGCTTGGTATTCGTTTATAAATGGTAGGGAAAAAGATACTACAGTTAAGTTGCTTCGTGAGTTCAAGCAGCCGAAAGATAGAAGTGTATTATTTAGTGATGTGGACGATTACTATAAGGTTATTACCATTCGACGACAAAACTGGAAATTATTTCCATGGTTAATTAATGGTACACAGAGTGTTGGTGATGATCCTGACTCAGATTATTATTATAGTACTCGGATGTCAGCAGAGAAATACGTGGTATATGTTGTTTACCATAATTTTGATCAGGACCAGCCCAGAGTCATTTATTTTATGTTTAATCCAGAGCGAACCCGTATGATTACTATGGATATAGACTTTTGGCACTAGATTTTACTAGAGCATCTATATAAAAGTAGGAATAATATTTGAACATATTACAATATATTCACATATTGTAATTGACATATTTAAAACATATCTTTATAATGGGTTTTACAAAGAGACTCGGATGTGATTAATTGTCCCAGCCCCTAGGGCTGGGGTTTCTTTATTAGTCTCTAGTAGTTTTATTAGTAGAGAGGTGTTTTTATGGCAGACCAAAATAACAAAAATGTTGATGCCTTAGCGCAAGAGATTACCTTGAAAAGTCGTGGTCAAGGCAAATTACGTCAATTTATTTTATGGATGGGTGCACTTATCATTGGTGCTATCTTAGGATGGCAACATATTCCTGTTCTTAATGACTTATTTAATTTCATTGCTGCAGTGTTTACACATTTATTTCAATTTATCGCAATACCTACTGTGTCACTAGCAGTTATTACCACATTATCCATGTTGGGTGCTAAGAAGGATACAGGACGTATCTTTGGTCATGCAGTTACTTATACATTGTTAACAACAATTTGTGCGGCTGCCGTTGGACTTGGTTTATTCCTTTGGATTGCGCCAGGCAACTTACCACTTGATGTAATCGGTGCCGGTGCAGCGCAAGTACCTGAAAAATTAGGTCACGTAACATATTACGACCATTTCTTATCTGTTATTCCTAACAATATCTTGAAACCGTATTTAGAAGGTAACGTATTGTCCGTTATGTTCATTTCTGCTTCTGTTGGCTTAGCGTTTGCTTTCATGCCTCGTACAGAAGGCCGCGAAGCAGTATTGAAGGTGTTATTCGGTTTACAAGAATTACTATTCACATTGATTAGAGGTTTACTCTACGTTTTACCAATCGGCATCCTTGCTTTTGCAGGCCAATTATCTGCACAAATCGAAGCGGGTGTCATCGTTGGTGCATTAGGTAAATATACAGCTGTTGTAATCGGCGGTAACTTGATTCAATTCTTTATTGTAATTCCATTGTTCTTGTTGTTCCGTGGTTTAAACCCTATCGATGTATTCCGCAAAATGTCTCCAGCTGTAGCTGTTGCATTGTTTACAAAATCCTCAGCTGCTACATTGCCTGTTACATTAGCATCTGCAGAAGACAATTTGAAAGCACATCCTTCTGTAGCGCGTTTCGTATTGCCAATTTGTACAACAATTAACATGAATGGTTGCGCAGCTTTCATTCTTGTTACATCCTTGTTTGTAATGCAAAATGCAGGCATTGAACTAACAGCTGGTACTATGGTAGCTTGGCTCTTCATCGCTGTTCTTGCAGCCATTGGTAATGCAGGGGTTCCAATGGGTTGCTATTTCTTAACATTATCCTTGATGAGCTCCATTGGCGCGCCAATCGGTTTACTTGGTATTATCTTAGCCAATCTATACGATTATCGACATGATTGAAACGGCCGAAAACGTTTGGTCCGATGCATCTGTATGCGCTATGGTTGATAATGATTTGAAAGGTACATTAGACGACCCTGACTCTCATGATGATATGCCTCAATTCCAAGGTGCGTAGATTGTACTTTACAAAAGCATAATATATAAATAGGTTGCCTCTTATATGTGAGGCAACCTATTTTGCTTTCAAATAAAAAAATATAATATTGTGCTATTTCTACTGTTTTCTGGAAAACGATTATTGGTATAATGAAGAAAAGGGGGATGACTATGGATAGACAATTGAGCGCATACTTAAATGGACGAGATCCACAAGTGGCCACAGATATTGATGTTATAACGGCTGCGGTGGCAGTGTCATTAGTTGAAGTTGATGGTGAGGATCATGTCCTATTTACTGTGCGTAGTCAGACCTTACGTAGACAGCCTGGTGAAATTAGCTTTCCTGGTGGACATTGTGAAAGCACTGATAAAACAGGAGCTGATGCGGCCATTCGTGAATGCTCGGAAGAACTAGGAATCGATACAAGTCAAATTGAAGTACTGGGACCTCTAGATTGTTTAGTCTCTGCCATTGGCGTGAAACTACATGCAGTGGCCGTACGTTTACATACATCTGAGTTTAATCCAAACCCAGACGAAGTAGGAGAAATTTTTACGGTGCCATTGTCGTATTTACTTGAAATGGAACCTACTGTAGGTCATTTGGATATTGGTACAAAACCGTTGCGAGACTTTCCATTCCACCTATTAGAAGGATATCAAATAGACTGGAAGATTCGTCAAAATTACTCGGTTTATTTTTATCCCTATAAACAATATACAATATGGGGATTAACAGGTAGGGTACTTAAAAATTTCCTAGATTTATATGGACAAGGTAATACGATTAAAAATGAAAGATAATGAAATAGCTTCATTTGATAAAGAATTGAATAAATTCCTCCAACCTAAATGCCTTATTCCTGGTGGTCTAGGACTGTGGGAAACTTATTTTCGTAGAATCTGTACTGCTTGGGGCTGTATTGACAGTGAAATCAGACCGCAGCACATCATATTTTCCGCCGATAATGGGTGCAATATGGAAGGCTATGTAGGTTATAACTATGAAGTAACACAGAAGCAGTCTCGAAATATGGTGCTTGGGAATACAGCTGCTACACTATTTTGTAAATTCAATACTATTCCTTATGAGGTTGTCGATGTAGGGATTGCCTCAGAGGATGGTATTGGTGTTGATTGTAAGGTTGCAAAAGGCACAAAGAATATCTTGCATGGTCCAGCTATGACATCCGAAGAGTTTAATGCTGCCTTTCAAGCTGGGTATGAACGGGTAGAATATTACGTAGCACAAAAAATTAATTTGTTTTCTTTTGGAGAAATGGGGCTAGGGAATACTACGACATCTGCCTGTGTCTTATCTGCATTGACGGAGGCTACTCCAGAGGAAACAGTCGGTTTTGGATCATGGCCTGATAAGCCGGATTTGATGAAGCGTAAGATTGATTTTGTGCGACAAGTATTAGACTTTCATCAGGATTATTTGGATGTGTCAAATGAAATTGATAGGGTTCATACCATAATAGCTCGTGTAGGAGGATTTGATATTGCGGCCATTACCGGTGCCATGATAGCCTGTACAGAGCATCGTGTTCCATTTGTCATTGATGGTTTTATTACGGCCGTAGCGGCAGCTTGTGCTACGCATATAAATCCACAAGTTGAGGACTATGCATTACCATCCCATCATTCAAGAGAACGAGGTATGGATATAGCGTTGGCGGAGGTTGGCCTTACCCGAGATATGGTTCCTATTCAAGCTCAAATGGCTATGGGCGAGGGGACGGGGGCTATTTTAATGGTACAAATGCTTAGAACTACGCATCATATGTTCGTCAACGTAGGCACGTTTGCAGATATAATGAAATTATAGAATATATACAAGAAACGCTCAGTTTTAAACTGAGCGTTTTGTCATATCTGTATTGAATTAATATTGTATGGTTCGTATATCATTTAAAAATTTGAGCTATATCCAAATGATTTTGATGTAATACATCTTCTGGATTTGTATCGGTCGTAGAATTGTTTGGAAATGCCATAGTTTAAGACGTTCATGGACGTTTTTTTCCATAATAGCTAGCAATCTTTTTGACCATAGCCACCTTCGAGTTCACCGTCCTCTAAGGGTGATGACGATATTGTGGTCCTTTGTTAATTCATTTCAATGTATCAGTGTCCAAACTAGAAATACAAAGCGGTTTTGACAAGCGTCGGAGAGATATGAATGGCATCATGTATTGCGTGGCTAAGTTCGACCGCCTTATGGTAGAAATTACCGACACCTATGATGGCAATCGTATTACCTGATTGGGTTATGTTACACGACGTTACAGGACATCCTGTTGTATTGGATTGACTAGTTTCGTAAATCGGTGATCCTACAGGAATACGGATGGCGATAGGATGATTGTGATGTTCTACTCCATAACGAATGGAAGATTCTAATTCCTCTACTGTTGTAGGGTGCTAGGTACATGAGATTTGGCATGTTGCTGAGCATAGTAATATCGTTGAATCCAAGGTGTGTCATATCCTTATTACCATAAATGGACGCGCGATATACAAGGATCAGTGCATTGCTATTATTAATACATAGGTCATTAATAATTTGATCATAGGCACGTTGTAAAAATGTACTGTAAATCGGTAAAATCGGCGTGCCACCGTTGTGGGCAATGCCAGCAAGTAATGTTGTAGCATGTTCTTCTGCAATGCCTACGTCGATGTATTGAGCACCTAATTTTTCACGTATATCTTTGGTTAAACAGAAACCGCCAGGCGTAGCAGCTGTAACGATACATGCAGCTTTGTTTTGCTCCAGTGCATCAATGAGTTGTTTTGCAACGATAGATTCATAGCTGTTGGTATAGCGTTTTTTTGTTTCCCCTGTGTCAATATCAAATCCGGATGGATTATGAAAGCTTTCAGGATTGGTAATAGCCTTGTTGTAACCGTAGCCCTTTGTCGTATGGATGTGGAGCACTATCGGTGTTGTCTCTGTTTTACATTCTTTTAAAGCCTTTATTACGGTTGGCAACGAATTGCCATCGTCGACGTAACGATACGAAAAGCCTAGAGCTTTAAAGATATTATTAGGGCTTTCACCATTAGTTTCGCGTAATTGTTGAAGATGGCTATACAAACCGCCGTGATTTTCTGCAATAGATTGGTCATTATCGTTGATGATAATCAAACATTGAGAGGACATTGTAGCTAAAGTGATTCAATGCTTCATAAGCTTCGCCACCAGAGAGCGCTCCGTCGCCGATTAAAGTAATAATTGGATGCGTCTTTATGCTGTAAATCGCGTCCAATCATGAGCCCACAAGCTAAACTGAGGCTTGTGGAAGCATGGCCTAAGTGAAATGCGTCGTAGGTGCTTTCATCAGGATTGCTATAACCGGATACGGTGTGAAATTTGTCCTTATTTTTAAAGCCTTCGTAACGGCCTGTTAAAATTTTATGAGCATAACTTTGATGGGAAATATCAAATATAAATTGAGCATCATCAGGGCTGAACACATGATGCAAGGCAACAATAATGTCAGTGGCTCCTAAAGATGAACCAATGTGACCGCCAATGTGTGATGTTCTATGGATAATTAAATTGCGTATATGTTGTGCGATGACCTCGAGTTCTGTGAGAGAACAGTCGCGCAAATCGCTAGGAATTTGAATGTCTGTCAGTTCCATAGGTCTCCTACATGATCCATACTAATGGATAAATCAATTACAGTTAATGAAATATATGACTCATTAATAGTTATTATAACATTATAGACTAAAATTATTTATAAATAAAAAGGCAATTCGATATATTTAGATATAACTCTAACTCTATATGTAAAGTGACTGTTATAATATAATCTCTTATTACTAAAAATAGCTATTAGATGATTGTGTATCAAATCAACTAATAGCTATTTTTGTATATTTCTCAAGAAAAAGCCTTTATTTTATTAAACATCAATGGGTTTGGCATATTTTTTTCTGTATGAATGGGGCGTTTCATTGGTAGCCATTTTAAATATTTTGCAGAAATAACTAGTCCGATTATATCCAAGTGTTTTACTTATTTGATTAATCGTTAATTGTGAGTAGGCTAGCAATTTCTTTGCTTCTTGTATGCGTAGTAGTGTTATGTATTGCACTACTGAGAGCCCTGTGTCATCTTTGAAAATTTTAGAGAAGTAGGACTCGCTTAAATGAATATGTTCTGAAATTCTCCTTAGAGATACACGTTTGCTCAGGTTTTTTTCTATGTATAGCATAGCTTTTCGAATCTCTGGACGATTAATAGGTCGTTCAGTTTCTACGAAGTCTGGCAATTGTTCATAAGGCATTTCTTCGGCTATGACATCGTTAAATGGAAAATAATGCTCTACTAAGATCCGCAACACCTTTGTAGCACTGTAAATTTGTTCAGCAGTCAGAGTGGGTAATGCTAGATACAAGGCACGAAGTTTAGTGTCATGGTGCCAGTCTGTTTGGGTCGGTAAAATTGGCTTAATAGTTGTATCTTCTGTTTTTGTTTGTCCTGCCATGATGAAGCCTAAGATGGCACCATCTTTCATAATCGGCACAGAAAAATCTATGAGTCCCATATGACAACGGTATGGGCAGGAAGATAGTTCTTTTGTAGCATCTAGTCCGCCATATAAGTCACATTGATTACAACGTTTGGCATAGGTTGAATTGCGCCTAACAACTTTGCAAAATGGAGAAAAGTTATACTCCTGAGATAACACTTTTCCACGATTATTTACAAAAATTGCCGCAATTTTTGTTATGTTTGTGAAATCACGCATGATTTCGTTAATAAGTTTTGTATCTGTTGTGGTACAAATCATATTGGAGTCTCCAATCACAAATGTGTTAAGAGGTCTAGAATACACACCAATTTAATAGCTCTACTTGCTCTCTATCTAATATGCTGGCTCTAAACCTAAAAAAAGAGAAAAAGTGACATATTAAATAAAAATTCATATACATATAATTAGAGGTAATTACTCCTATGTATTCACCTTTATATGTAGGAGTATAACAAAATTTTTAGTATTTTTGATAATAGAAAAAAATCATATTTTACAAATATTCATAAAAAAAGTTATATTTGAAAGTTTCTATAATAAAGATATAGATATCCATATTATTTCATAAATTTAGAAAGGATTGAGCCCAATGAATAATGAACAATAAAAGCATCTCTATAAATTTATGGATATGGGAACTTTAGTCGTTTATATATTTGAGTAAATACTGAAGTTACCTTACGTTACACATAAGGAGGGTATTATGGCGACTACATGTGGATTAACCGAATTTGTGGGTACTAGCAAAACAGGTGATACTATAGGTCTCGTAATTGCTAATGTTGATCAACAAGTATTAGATGCGATGAAATTAAAGAAAAAATATCGTTCCATCGGTATTTTAGGTGCGCGTACTGGTGCAGGTCCACACATTATGGCAGCTGACGAAGCAGTAAAAGCAACAAATACAGAAATCGTTAGCATCGAATTACCACGTGATACTAAAGGTGGCGCAGGCCATGGTTCATTAATCATCTTTGGTGGTGATGATGTATCCGATGTAAAACGAGCTATTGAAGTGGCATTGGCTGAAGTGGAACGCACCTTTGGCGACGTATACGCAAACGATGCTGGTCATATTGAGCTTCAATATACAGCACGTGCTAGCCACGCGGTAAATGCAGCATTTGGCGCTCCTGAAGGTAAAGCCTTTGGCCTTATCGTAGGTGCTCCAGCAGCGATTGGTGTAGTGATGGCCGATGTAGCTGTTAAATCTGCAAACGTTGATGTAATTGGTTATGCATCACCTTCTGCAGGTACAAGTAATTCTAATGAAGTGATTTTACAGATTTCTGGCGATTCTGGGGCTGTGCGACAAGCGGTTATTTCTGCTCGTGAAGTAGGTAAACAATTGCTCGGTACGATGGGTGACGAACCAGTGAACGGAGCCCCTTCCTATATCTAATCTGAAAGGATGGTATGCCCTATGAAATCAAAACGTTTCGAAGTCTTAAGTCAACGTCCTGTCAATCAGGATGGTTATGTAAAGGAATGGGTAGAGGAAGGTTTTATAGCTATGGAATCTCCTCAAGATCCAAAGCCTAGCCTCAAAATCGAAGGCGGTCGCATCGTTGAACTCGATGGTAAACGACGCGAAGATTTTGATCTTATCGATACATTTATTGCAAATTATGGTATCGTTCTCGATGGTGCTCAAGAAGCAATGGCAAAGGATTCTAAAGAAATTGCCAATATGATGCTTACACCGTCTGTGCCACGCGAGGAAATCGTTAAGATTTGTAAATCTATTACACCAGCTAAAATGCTAGAAATTGTTTCTTGCATGAACGTTGTTGAAATGATGCAATGTATGCAAAAATGCGTGCTCGTCGTACAATGGCTAACCAAGCCCATGTAACAAATGTAAACGATAACCCGGTACAAATAGCTGCGGATGCTGCAGAAGGTGCACTTCGTGGGTTTGCAGAAGAAGAAACAACAGTAGCGGTTGCTCGTTATGCACCACTTAATGCAATTAGCTTACTCGTAGGCTCTCAATGTGGTCGCCCAGGCGTATTGACTCAATGCTCCTTGGAAGAAGCTACAGAATTAGAACTTGGTATGCGCGGCTTCACAGCTTATGCAGAAACTATTTCCGTATATGGTACAGAAGACGTATTTACCGATGGTGATGATACACCTTGGTCTAAAGGTTTCTTAGCATCTGCTTATGCATCTCGGGGCCTTAAAATGCGTTTTACTTCTGGTACAGGTTCTGAAGTACAAATGGGTCAAGCAGAAGGTAAATCTATGTTGTACCTTGAAATCCGTTGCCTATACATTACAAAAGGCGCTGGTGTACAAGGTATCCAAAATGGTTCTGTAAGCTGTATCGGTATACCAGCAGCCGTACCTTCTGGTATTCGTGCTGTATTAGCAGAAAACCTTGTAGCTGCTATGCTCGACCTTGAATGCGCATCTAGTAATGACCAAACATTCAGTCACTCTGACTTGCGTAGAACAGCTCGTACATTGATGCAATTTGCACCTGGTACTGACTTCATCTGCTCTGGTTATAGTTCTACACCAAACTATGACAACATGTTCGCTGGTTCCAACTGGGATGCAGAGGACTATGATGACTGGACAGTTATTCAACGCGACCTCAAGGTAAATGGTGGTCTTATTCCTGCTCGCGAAGAAGAAGTCGTAGCAGTACGTAATAAAGCGGCGCGTGCATTACAAGCTTTGTTCAAAGCCTTAGGCTTACCTCCAATTACAGATCAAGAGGTAGAGGCTGCTACCTATGCGAATGGTTCTAAAGATATGCCTCCTCGGGACAAGGTTGCAGATATTAAAGCGGCTCAAGACTTGTTGAATCGCGGTGTTACAGGTGTTGACTTTGTAAAAGGCTTAGCTAAAGAAGGTCATCAAGATGTAGCACAAAGTATTTTGAACTTATTAAAACAAAAAATCTCCGGCGATTACTTACAAACATCGGCCATCTTTGACCGTGATTTCAATGTTATCTCCGCGATTAACAATAGAAATGACTATCAAGGTGTTGGCACAGGGTATCGTGTGGAAGGTGAAGATTGGGAACGTATTAAAGATATTCCAAACGCCATTGATCCACGGGATATATAAGGAGGTGTCATGATGGCTGAAATTAACAGAGATGTATTACGTTCTATTATCCTAGACGTTTTACAAGAAATGGGTGGTGTTCATGAGGCACCACAATTCAAGGCTAGTGTTGGTGAAAGCACAGCACCAAGTGCGGCTCCTAGACATGAAGAACCAACTGGTGATGATAGCTGGCTCCAAACTGGTGGACCGGCACAACCTGGTACAAGTGCTGATGAAGTAGTCATCGCTGTAGGCCCTGCTTTTGGCCGCAGTCAACGACAAACTATCGTTGGTGTACCGCATCAAGAAGTAATTCGCCAATTAGTAGCTGGTATCGAAGAAGAAGGTTTAAAAGCTCGTGTAATCCGTGTATATCGATCCTCTGACGTAGCGGCTGTAGCTGTTGAAGGTGATTCTATTTCTGGTTCCGGTGTATGTATCGGTATTCAATCTAAAGGTACAACCTTGATTCACCAACGGGATTTACAACCACTTTCTAACTTGGAATTATTCCCTCAGGCACCGCTATTAACAGCTGAAACATACCGCGCTATCGGTAAAAATGCTGCTAAATATGCTAAAGGTGAATCCCCAACACCAGTACCAACCTTGAATGATCAAATGGCTAGACCAAAATATCAAGCATTATCTGCATTGCTTCATATTAAAGAAACTAAGCATGTAGTTAAAGGTAAGCCAGCTGATGAAGTCCGTGTCACTGTATAAGGAGGTTTACTATGGCTAATGAATTAGAAACCTTAATTCGTCAAATCGTTTCCGAATTAGAAGGGGCAAAAAGTAATGTAACACATTCCACTGTCCCATATACAACAGCTACTGTAGATAGAGATGTTACAGTAGAAGATTATCCAATTGCAAAAAAACACCCAGAGTGGATTGATCTTGGACAAGGTCGTGATTTGAGCCATATTACGATGGATAACGTAATGGCAGGACACATCACAATGGATGATTTGAAAATTTCTCCATCCATTTTGAAAGCTCAGGGTCAAATCGCTAAGGCAGGGGTCCGAGATCAAATTGAACTCAATTTCTCACGTGCCGCAGAAATGACTAAAGTCAGCGATAAACGCTTACTTGAGATGTATAATGCACTTCGCCCATATCGTTCTTCTAAACAAGAATTGTTAGATATTGCAAGCGAACTCGATGGCCTAGGGGCTCCAATTTGTGCAAATTTTGTGCGAGAAGCTGCAGAAAATTATGAACGACGTAAAAAACTGAAAGGTGATAATTAACCTATAGGAGATGTCATTATGAAACGAATTGTTGGCATCGATATCGGAAACTCTACAACAGAAGCGGCCTTGGCCGAAATTCATAGCAATGGGGAAGTAAAGTTTTTATCCTCTGCTATTGCTAGTACGACTGGTATTAAGGGAACACGAGAAAATATCATAGGTCTCATGGATGCTCTTAAATCGCTAATCAAGTCTGCTAATCTTACACTGCGAGATATTGACTTAGTTCGCATTAATGAGGCTACACCAGTTATTGGTGATGTGGCTATGGAAACGATTACTGAAACGATTATTACAGAATCGACTATGATTGGTCACAATCCTAAAACACCAGGTGGTTTAGGCCTTGGGGTAGGCTATACGGTTCCTATTGAACAACTTATCGACAAGCCGCAAGGTCAGCCATACATCGTGGTAGCTCCAAAGATTATTGATTTTGAGGTTATAGCAAAGCTTATCAATGCATACTGTCAACGAGGGTATGATATTCGAGCTGCTATCCTTCAAGCCGATGATGGGGTGCTCGTCAACAATCGATTGGATAATAAAATTCCTATCGTAGATGAGGTTGCATATATCGATAAAATTCCAATGGGTATGCTTTCTGCTGTAGAAGTTGTAGAACCGGGACAAGTGGTATCACAATTATCAAATCCTTATGGGATTGCCACTGTATTTGAACTTTCACCAGAGGAAACAAAGAATATTGTACCCATTGCTAGAGCCCTCATCGGGAACCGTTCTGCTGTAGTCATTAAAACACCGGCAGGGGACGTTAAAGAACGGGTAATACCGGCAGGTTCCATCATTGTTATGGGAAATGACAGAACTGTATCCGTTGATATATCTGCAGGGGCGGAAAGAATCATGGAAACCCTTGAATCTGTCCATCCAATTGAGGATATCAGCGGTGAACCAGGGACGAATGTAGGTGGCATGCTTGAAAAGGTTCGCCTTACAATGGCGCAATTGACGAATAAATCACCAAAAGACGTATATATTCAAGATTTACTAGCTGTAGATGTGGCTGTTCCTATTAATGTGAAAGGTGGGCTTGCAGGTGAGTTCTCTATGGAACAGGCTGTAGGCATTGCCTCTATGGTTAAGTCAGATCATTTACAAATGGAAATTATCGCAAAGCAGGTGGAAAAAGAGTTAGGCGTACCTGTTGAAATCGGCGGTGAAGAGGCTGAATCAGCTATTTTAGGCGCTTTGACTACACCAGGGACAGCCAAACCAATGGCTATACTCGATTTAGGTGCGGGTTCTACTGATGCATCTATCATCAACCAAGAAGGGAAAATTAAGGCCATTCATCTTGCAGGGGCAGGAAATATGGTAACCATGTTAATCAACTCCGAACTTGGTTTAGAGGACATGCATATTGCAGAAGCCATCAAACGAGATCCATTGGCTCAAGTGCTTAGTGTATATCATATTCGTCACGAAGATGGAACGGTGCAGTTCTTTAATGAACCACTTTCTGCAGCATTGTTTGGTCGTGTTGTTATTGTCACTCCTGATGGGCTCGTTCCTGTAGAGCGAGATATCCCTCTAGAAACAATTAAGCGCGTCCGTCAAACGGCAAAGAAGCGGGTATTTGTAACAAATTCTCTCCGTGCCTTGGCATCTGTTAGTCCTACTCATAATGTGCGAGATATACCATTTGTCGTTATCGTTGGTGGTTCTGCATTAGACTTTGAAATTCCTCAACTCGTAACCGATGCACTTTCACAATATGCATTAGTAGCAGGTCGAGGTAATATTCGAGGCGTTGAAGGGGCACGAAATGCGGTAGCAACAGGATTGGTATTATCCTATGCACAGAAGGGAGGACTATGATGGACCAAAGTATCGTCAGTAAGCCAACCATATTGTTGTATGCCACACAGCATATCAGTGAGGATGTACTAAAACCCGTTCTATATGGTATTGAAGAGGAAGGTCTACCTGTTGTCATTGAGTCTCATAGTGGTACTCATATGGTATTGGCTGATCTAGCATCTCGTAATTCAGCTTTATCTGTAGGTATAGGCGTTGATGAACAGGCTATTGTATTGACCTATAAAAATATACCAGCGCATCAATTTATCTACCGACTTAGTGGTTATAGTCAATATCCAGATAGCTTACGTACATTAGGTGTCAATGCAGCTCGTCTTGTAAAAGGAAATCCTTTCGTTTCTGATGAACGATTGGAAGTGGCCTTTTAAATATAACTAACTTGAGAGGTGGTGCATATGGCTATTTATACAAAAACTGGTGATGCAGGTACAACAGCTTTATTTGATGGGACACGGGTACCTAAAAATTCACTTCGTGTGGACACATATGGAACCTTTGATGAATTAAATGCACAGGTTAGTGTATGTGAGAAATTGGTCGTCTCACCAGACAATAAGCATGTGCTTCACACATTACAACATCAGCTCTTCCGCTTATGTGCGGAGGTAGCAACGCCTCATGTAGAAAATCTTAGTGAAAGCAGCAATTTGATTTCACAACAAGATATAAGCGAATTGGAACACATGATTGATGACTATACAAAGAGATTGCCGCAGCAACATAGCTTTATATTAAGCGGAAATTATCTATCTGCTGCAGAGCTACATGTGGCGCGCACAATCTGTCGTCGCGGTGAACGGTTGCTTATTAGCTTAGGCTCTGTAGAACCAATTCGCGATGAGGTTCGTAAATTTATTAATCGACTATCTGATGCTCTGTATATCATGGCTCGCATGGAAGACTATGTACAATTTGTAGAAACAATTGTAGAACGCGTTTCAGAACGTGTAGCAACTAGTCCTGCGGAAATACTGATAGAAACCAATCAATGCGTAGGTAATATAGAGCATACTACTGAAAATGGCGTTTATGATATGACAACTGGAACAGAGTTAGAGCATATTATGACGAAGCTTTCACAAACGGCAATGGACTACGCTCAGTCCATAGACGTACCTATCGTTGTATCTATAGTAGATGCAAATGGTATATTAATGTATTTCCCAACGTATGTCAGATGCATTGCTCATTAGTAACGACATCGCACAGGCAAAAGCGTATACCGCAGTGGCGCTTAAATCAGCAACTCATGAAATACATCCAAGCGCACAGCCTGATGGCGACCTATTTAATATAGAATCCATGGTAAACCGTAAAATCTGCACCTTTGGTGGAGGATATCCAATCATCATGAATGGAAAGATTGTCGGAGGACTTGGCATTAGCGGTGGTACCGTGGCACAGGATATGGACATTGCATCTCACGCATTACAATCTTTGTTAATTTAATGAGGTGAAAACAATGGACGTAACACAAATGTATATTAGTGAATTTGTTGGTACAGCCGTTTTAATTGCATTTGGTAATGGTACAAATGCATCAATTCTGTTAAAGAAAACAATAGTAAGTGCTTTTGGTACTAACTGGTTAAATATTATTTTTGGATGGGCTTTTGCTGTAGCCTTTGGTGTGTATGTTGGGATTACACTTGGTGGTCCCGGCCATTTGAACCCAGCTGTTACCTTGCCCTTGCTGTGGCGGGTATATTTCCTTGGGATCAAGTGGTTCCAATGTCTATTGCTCAAATTGCTGGTGGTTTTACAGGTGCTGCCATTGCTGCACTATTCTATTATCCACACTTTAAAGTAACCGGTTCTGACGAAGGTAACTGTGTAGGAATTTTTGCAACAGGTCCAGCTATTGATAATAAACCTTTCAATTTGATATCTGAAATTATAGCAACGTTTATGTTTATGTTAGCTATTCTCTGTTTAGGTAAAATGGCTGATGGTTTAGCACCTATGGTCATCGGTATCTTGGTAGCATCTGTTGGTATGTCCTTTGGTGCAACAACAGGATATGCCTTAAATCCAGCGCGCGATTTTGGTCCACGCTTAGCATATTTCTTACTACCGATTCCTAATAAGGGAACTGCGAACTGGCAATATGCATGGGTACCATTTATTGGTCCGTTGATTGGGGCAGGTTTGGCAGTATTATTCTTCCAATTAGTGGCGCCTTAATTATAGCTAGAGTATATAAAACAAGGACGAACTATGGTGTGTCGATATAGTTTAAAGAATACATATTGAATTAGGAGGAAATTATATGGCCTTTCAAGAGGTAATTGATGCAAAACAGCGCATCATACAAGAATTTGTACCCGGAAAGCAGGTTACGATAGCACATGTTATTGCCAATCCTAAGCCTGATTTATTTAGAAAAATGGGGCTAGAGGAAAAAGGGCGCAATGCCATTGGAATTCTTACCATAACACCTGGCGAAGGGACCATTATTGCAGCCGATATTGCGAGTAAATCTGGTGATATCGAAATTGGTTTCATCGATAGATTTTCGGGGGCACTTCTTATAACTGGTGATGTATCTGCTGTTGAATCTGCATTGCGTAGTGTAATTGAAGGATTGCAACGCATATTAGGATTTTTCCCAACAGATTTAACAAGATCCTAATGAAAGGATAATTATGAGCACTGAAAAGAAAGAAAAGCGTATCCTTCTAGTAGGACGTAGCGGTTGTGGAAAGACTACATTAGCAGATACGATTACACATGGCTCGGCTACGTATCATAAGACACAAGCGATAACGCGCGTGGGAAACTTCATCGATACCCCTGGAGAATACATGGAAAATCCTAATTATTATCGAGGCATTATCTTGCACGCCTATGATGCGGATTTAGTGATTTTCATGATTCCTGCAGGTGATGAAACAACCATATTCCCACCAAGCTTTGGGAATTCCCTGAATCGCGAGGTTATAGGCGTAGTATCGAAGGTGGACACGGGTAAAGATGTTGAGGCGCCTCGGGGTAATCTCAAACTAGCGGGAGCCACTAAGATTTTTGAAATATCCGTTCACGACGAAAAGTCATTAGAACATTTATGTAACTATATATACAGTTAGTTGAAAGAAGGTTTTTCCATGGACAAAGGTTTTGAAGAACAAGTTAATCAATTTATTTTAAATAAGGCGATCATTCCAAAAAGCTTGGGTCTATGGGAACGATATTTCAAAAAAATGTGTCTTGCTTGGCAGGATATGAAACCTGAGATTCATGCTCAGCATATTATTTTTTCTGCAGATAATGGTATTTCCGTAGATGGCCTAATTGGTTATAACTATGAGATTACTCGTAAACAGTCTCAGAATATGATTGATGGTAAAAGCGCAGTTGCTAATTACTGTATCTTTAACCATATTCCTTACGAAGTGGTAGATGTAGGCATTGCTTGCTCCCGAGGTATTGGGGTCAATCGGAAGGTTGCTCAAGGCACAAAGAATATATTAGACGGCGCTGCTATGAGCGCTGAAGAATTTGATTTAGCGTATCAAGCGGGATATAACCGTGTTGTCTACTATGCAGAATCGGGAATTAATCTATTTTCCTTCGGAGAAATGGGTGTTGGTAACACGACTACGTCAGCAGCTGTCTTGAGTGGTCTTACAAAGCTAGACCCACGGATAACCGTAGGTCCTGGATCCGGTCCTGAGGACGAAGCGTACATGAATCAAAAACGTGAGTTTGTGCGGACTGCACTATCTCATCATAAGGGGCACTTAAATAGTCCAAAAGAAGTAATTAGTCGCGTAGGTGGCTTTGATATAGCCGCTATTACAGGCGCTATGGTAGCTTGTACAGACCTACATATTCCATTTGTAATCGATGGATATATTACAGCAGTTGCAATGGCTTGTGCTACTCAAATGAATGGAGAAGCTCCATTATACGGCATTCCATCTCATTATTCTCGCGAGGTAGGGATGGCTGCAGCATTGGCTTATGCAAATATTCGTCTTGATGAAGTTCCAATCCATGGACAAATGGCATTAGGAGAAGGAACTGGTGCTGTACTAATGGTACAACTACTTAAAACAGCACACTTTGCCTTTATGAATATAGGTACCATGGTGGAACTATTAGAAAAATAAAATTTGTAACCTTTGTTTTATATTTTGTAAAAGGAGAGAAAACAGATGACACAAGAAGCATTAGGTATGGTGGAAACTAAGGGCCTAGTAGGCGCAATTGAAGCAGCTGATGCAATGCTTAAAGCAGCTAATGTAGAATTAGTAGGCAATGAAAAAATTGGTTCTGGTCTTGTTACTGTTATGGTTCGTGGTGATGTAGGTGCTGTAAAAGCGGCTGTAGACGCAGGTGCAGCTGCTGCAGAGCGCGTAGGCATTGTTATCTCTACTCATGTAATTCCAAGACCACATAAAGATGTAGAAGGTATTTTACCAACAAAGGGTGAATAATTATGGCCGATACTAAAAGTATGGTAGATGAGATTTTAAAACGCGTGTTGATGCGTATAGATGATGTTGACTTGGGTGATATTACAACTAATACAGCAAATAACGTGCCTGGTGCATGTGACTCAGCGACTATAAAATTACCTACCGTCTCACAACTACAAACTTCTATGATTACTGAACACGTAGGTAGCACTACAACTGGCGATACAATTGGTCTCGTAATTGCCAATGTAGATAGTCAAGTATTGGAAGCTATGAAGCTCACTAAGTCATATCGATCCATAGGTATCTTGGGTTCACGAACAGGTGCAGGACCACAAATTATGGCTGCTGATGAAGCTGTAAAAGCAACGAATACAGAGATTGTTAGTATTGAGTTCGCTCGTGATATGAAAGGCGGTGCCGGAGCTGGTTCCCTTATCATATTTGGTGGCGATGATGTATCTGATGTAAGGCGTTCTGTGGAGGTCGCATTACGTGAATTAGAACGCACTTTTGGTGAAGTATATATGAATGAAGCTGGTCATGTAGAAATTCAATATACAGCTCGTGCAGGAGAAGCATTAGTTACTGCCTTTGGTACACCAGAGGGTAAAGCTTTTGGATTAATCGTTGGTGCGCCAGCAGCTATCGGTGTAGTTATGGCGGATACAGCAGTTAAGTCAGCTAATGTAGATGTGGTAGGCTATCGTTCACCATCTAGCTCAGCTATGAGTAATGAAGTTATTTTACAAATCAGTGGTGATTCAGGGGCTGTTAAACAGGCTGTAAAAGCAGCTCGTGATGTAGGCCTAGCATTGCTTGAAACTATGGGAGACGTACCTAAGAACACAGGTTGTTCCTATATAATCTAGATATTCAATCTTTTATATTGGTTTAATATAATTGCCACGCTGTAATGAATGATATTTTCATAATATGAATCTTAAAAGCGAATCATCTAGAAAGTTAGTTAATGGGAGGTGTTATGGTGAAAGATTCACTAGGGTTACTAGAAGTAGCAGGCTTACTGGGGGCTATCACCGCATCAGATGCAATGGTTAAAGCTGCAAATGTACGGCTTATAGGCATAGAAAAGGCAAGAGGTCTTGGTTGGATGACCGTAAAGGTTGTTGGTGATGTGGGAGCTGTTGAGGCAGCTGTTCAGACTGGTGTAGCTATTACAAAAGATATGAATCTTTATGTAGCTCATAAAGTAATTCCAAGACCTGCAGAAGGTTTGGTGGAATCCTTTAATGATGACTTTACAGATAAGTTAGATAATGTATCTGATGATACAAAATCAGCTGAGAATTCTGTGGATAATGAATCAGTAAAAACAGACGTTATTACTTCTGTGGAAGAGAAACCTGTATTAGATGAAAAGGTTGTTGAGGTGTTAGACGAAATCGTATCTACAATTGTAGAACCGAAAAGTTCTAAGTCAACAGAGACTAAAAAAACAACACCAAAGAAAAAAACTAAAAAGAAATAAAGTAGTAAAAAATAAAGGAGATTATCATGAATAACGCATTAGGCATGGTAGAAACAAAAGGTTTAGTAGGCGCAATTGAAGCGGCTGACGCAATGGTAAAAGCAGCTAACGTTACATTAGAAGGTACCGAAAAAATTGGTTCCGGTCTTGTAACTGTCATGGTCCGCGGTGATGTAGGTGCTGTAAAAGCGGCTGTTGATGCAGGTTGTGCAGCAGCACAAAAAGTAGGCGAAGTAGTATCTACTCATGTAATTCCACGTCCTCATAGTGACGTAGAATTAATCTTACCTAAGAAAGGATAATAGTTTATGGATCGGGAAAAGATTCGTGCTATCGTACGAGAAGTGATCGAAGCCATGTTCGAATCATCCATTCCCGTAGGTGTAAGCAATAGACATGTTCATCTATGTCAGGAGGACTGGGATATATTATTTCCTAATCAGGCTATTACTAAGAAAAGTGACTTAAAACAAACTGGAGAGTTTGCATCAGAACAAACAGTTACTTTAGTGGGGCCTAAAGGGGTCATTCAAAATGTCCGCGTATTAGGTCCGCTTAGAAAACAGTCACAAGTGGAGGTTTCTTTGACAGATGCTCGTACATTAGGTATAAAACCTCCTATAGTGTTATCTGGTCATTTAGAATCAGCCGTAGAGATTACTCTATGTACTGAAAATGGTGAAATCACGAAACCTATTTGTATCGCTGCAAAACGACATATTCATATGTCGCCTGATGATGCAAAACGGCTTAATGTAAACGATGGCGATAACGTTAATGTTGAGCTTCAAACGCCAGAACGCACCACTGTATTTGGTGATGTTATCGTTCGGGCCGTGCCCGGTTTTGTCCTAGAACTCCATATTGATACAGATGAGGCAAATGCTGCCAATGTACAAGGTACAGTGATGGCGAGAATTGTACAGTAAAGTAGGTGATATGATGAAAGGTTTGAAAAAGGCAAATAATACCTTGCAAGAGTTCTCTGATCTTGTAGAGTCTAAAAAAGTGAGCTCTCATAATCAAAAGAATTTGCGCGTAGGCATTGACCTTGGTACATCATCTATTGTCCTATCCGTAGTAAACGATAAAGGTAAACCTATATATGGTGCCTTTGAATACAATGAGTCCATTCGAGACGGCCTTGTAGTTGACTATGTGGGAGCTGTTACGATTACTCGAGCGTTAAAGGCTAAGGCAGAAGCAGCCTTAGGAACAGAACTTGTATATGCCGCAGCAGCTGTTCCACCTGGAACGATAGGCAAGAATAAAGATGTAGTAGGTCATGTTCTTGAAAGTGCCGGTTTTGAAGTAACTTGCATTCTAGACGAACCTACCGCTGCTGCTAATGTGCTAGGCATTACCGATGGCGCTGTTATCGACGTCGGTGGTGGTACTACGGGCATAAGCATTTTAAAAGATGGCCGAGTTGTATATACCGTAGATGAGCCTACAGGAGGTACCCATATGAATCTTGTTATTAGTGGGGCCTATGGGATTTCAATCCCGGAAGCGGAGGCCTATAAGCGCAATGAAGCTAATAAACGCGATGTATATGCAACCATTCGGCCTGTTGTAGAAAAAATGGCAGCTATTTCTAAGCGTGCGTTACAAGAGGGTGGCTATGAAAAGGGGACTCCCATTGTTGTTGTAGGTGGTGCTTCTAATTTTGAGGAGTTTACAAAAACTTTCAGTCAATATATAGGATTACCCGTAGATAAGCCATTATATCCAGAGTTTGTAACGCCCTTAGGAATTGCCATGGGAAGTGAGCATTAATATGGATGCATTAGTTAAACTGGTGCTAGAACGCCTAGAAAAGCGCATGACATCCACTGCTACGTTTATGGTCACAGAGTGTAATAGCTATGATGAACATATATTGTTGCAGAATCAACTCATTTCTTTTACTGGTATAGATTATGGTCATATACGAGAGTTAATAAGCGATACATTGGTGCCTTGGGTAGTTTGCCTGCACCGTGCATTAGCGTATGACTGTGAGGTGACAATACGCCTAGCAGTTCCTGTAACCTCGTTGATGAATCCATCAGTCATTCTAGATTGGCCTATCAGATTTTTAGATAAATTTGGCCGTCCTATATGTGCCAGTCATCAAGCATGGATTACGGCCTCTTTTGTAAAATCTTGTGAAAGTCATTCTATTATCGTCATATATAGGGGACAACGGTTCACCATGGCTGCTCGTGATGAAATTGAGCGCTTAGGTATCACAATAATTGAAGGGAACGAGAAGTATGCAAGTCGGTAAGTAGTGGGTAGTATCGTATCTACTCAAAAGCATGAATCTCTAAAGGGAATGAAACTGATGATGGTAGATATTCTCGATGGAGAACAAGAGTTGACGGGGCGCATAGAAATCGCCGTCGATACAGTATGTGCTGGTGAAGGTGAATATGTGCTTCTAACTCGAGGCTCATCGGCACGGCATATTTTCGAAGATGATAAAGGTACCGCAGTAGATTGTGCTATTGTGGGTATTATTGATAGTTTTGAAAAATAATTGTATAGGAAATAGCTGGTGCCAGAGTTAAACCTAGTTATTGTGTCACATCATGAATGTATCTCTGATTGTGTACACCGTAAGTTGAGATGGTCATTGCATCAGCCATGCAACCTATATGGAGGTTCATGATGGAAAATAATATACAGTTGAAAGAAATGATTCGCTCCATGGTTATAGATGTATTAGAGGGGAAAAAGCAAGAAACAGCTTTATCACAACATATCAAACAAGCATCTAGAGGGCAAGTTGAACCAGGTGTATTTGATACAGTTGATGAAGCAATTCAAGCAGCAAAAGTAGCACAAGAACGCTTTGAAGATTGCACTTTGGCAACTCGTGAGAAGGTAATAGCAGATATTCGTGCTGCTATGCGTCCACGAGTACAAGAGTTGGCTTTAAAAACTGTTGAAGAAACAGGTATGGGTCGTGTTGCGGATAAAGTACTGAAATTGAATCTTACTCTAGATAAAACACCTGGAGTAGAAGATCTTGTTACAGAGTGTGAAACTGGTGATAATGGTATGACATTGTATGAATTATCTGCTTACGGTGTTATTGGTGCTATTACCCCAAGTACTAATCCCGCAGAAACTTTAATATGTAATACAATTGGTATGCTAGCAGCAGGGAATGCAGTATTTTTTAGTGTGCATCCTGGTGCTAAGCATCTCAGTCGATTGTTAGTTAGTGAACTTAACCAAATAATTTCTAAATCGATTGGCATTGAAAACCTTATCGTTACACTTAGTGAACCATCTATTGAGTCTGCTCAAGAGATGATGGTACATCCAGATGTAAGCTTATTGGTTGTTACTGGTAGCCCTGGTGTAGTAAAACAAGCACTACAAAGTGGCAAAAAGGTGATTGGTGCAGGTGCTGGTAATCCACCAGCTTTTGTAGATGAAACCGCAGATATAAAAAAGGCAGCTCAAGATATTGTTCTCGGTGCTAGCCTTGATAATAATATTTTATGTATTGCCGAAAAGAGTGTCGTTGCAATGCGTCAAATTGAGCCACAGTTGGTTCAAGAAATGGTGAGAGTAGGCTGTGTACTCGTTGAAAATCAACAAGATATTCAACGTTTGGTAGACTTAACTGTATTACCGAATGGGACACCAAATAAAAAGTTTGTTGGTAAGAATGCTAGCGTTATACTTGATGCGGCACGTATCCCATATAATGGTGATCCACGATTGATTATTATACGTACTCCTAAAGACCATCCATTTGCAATTATTGAAATGTTGATGCCTATTCTCCCTGTTGTGACAGTAGACAGCTTTGATGAAGGCCTCGAAGTATGCTTGATGTTAGAAGCAGGCTTACATCATACGGCAACAATGCATTCCTTAAATATGGAACGCCTTAATCGAATGGCGCGTAAAATGAAAACATCTATTTTTGTTAAAAATGGTCCATCCTATGCAGGCCTTGGATTTAGTGGTGAAGGTACGACAACCTTTACAATCGCTACACCTACTGGGGAATCGACTACATCTGCTCGATGCTTTGCACGACGTCGTAGATGTTGCTTAACGACAGGATTTAATATTCGATAGGTGGTGAGCATGTGGATAAATGGACTTTTCCAACTCAAATTTATGCAGGATCAGATTCGTTGAATCGTCTTACAGAATTTAATAATGAATCCATCCTAATCATATGTGATCCATTTTTAAAAGATTCTCCAAGCCTTACTTATGTAATGGGGTTAATGGATAATAAAAATGAGGTCAGCATTTATACTGATGTTGTACCAGATCCTCCAATCTCGCATGTCGCTAAGGGGATTGAATATATGCAAGGTATTAAACCTTCTATAATTATCGCCATAGGTGGGGGCTCTTGTATTGATATGAGTAAAGGTATAGCCTATTTTGGACGTAAGTTAAAGCATATGAATATTAAATCTTTCATTGCTATTCCTACCACTAGTGGGACTGGCTCAGAGGTTACATCTTTTGCGGTTCTTACGGACAGCGAAACTAAGATAAAATATCCTCTTGTGGACGATGCAGTACTACCTGATGAAGCATTATTAACGCCATTATTTGTAAAAACATCTCCACCAGGTGTTACTGCTTATAGTGGCATGGATGTATTAGTTCATGCACTTGAAGCCTATGTGGCAACGGCAGCAAATAACTTTACCGATGCTTTAGCTCAACAGGCAATTGAACTTGTTTTTGAATACTTACCAAAATGTCATAAAACAACAGCTACAGATCAAGACCGCATGTCTATGCACGAAGCATCATGCCTTGCAGGACTTTCTTTTAATAAGGCTGGATTAGGTATTGTTCATGCTATGGCTCATCAGTTGGGAGGACAGTTTCATGTGCCTCATGGCCTTGCTAATAGCATGCTTTTACCTTATGTAATTGCCTTTAACTGTTCTCATAACCCTGAAGTAGCGAAAAAGTATGCAGATTTGTCTGCTAAATTGGGCTTTGCATCGTATGAATCTTCAGAAGAAAAGAAATTAGGTGCTTTTTTAGAAGCAATTATTAAATTGCAACGCACTTTAGAGTGTCCAATGACACTTACTGATTTCGGCATAGATAAGGCCACAGCTGAGGGGAAATTAAATCTAATGGCCGATAGAGCATTAGAGGATATGTGTTATCGATTTAATCCATATCCAGCTAATCGAAATGATTTAATTAAGTTATATAGAAATGTTTTATAAAATACAATATAAGACTAGTATTAATGGATACTTAAAAAGAGGCTTTAATAGTTATTAAGGTCTCTTTTTGTAAGTTTTACGCAGTTAATGTATCTTTGCACAAAAAACTTTTCACGTGGGAGTGGTATAATAAAAAATACACGACATACAGATTTAAATATATTTTATTAGGAATAGTCATGTTCCATATAC
>BNJU01000318.1_pt1 | contig 83428 bp, 89 predicted proteins | sample 8539281 | NCBI WGS metagenome assembly BNJU01 (sample SAMD00202456, study PRJDB9452) | human saliva metagenome | isolation source: human saliva | place: Japan | reverse complement strand
CGGTATAATTAGACTAACTATTAAAAGTCAATTGGAAAATAAGATTTTTTGAATAAGACATCACCAGATGTTTTAGATAGCCCGGAGGCAGGCTTAAGCCTCAATCAGTACCTTGAAAATCGCATGACAAATAGAACATCTAAACAGGTGCTCTCAGAAAAGGATGTGAAGTTAATGAATTATCTTCGGTAGGCTTCGCCTGTAAGTTCCATTCGGTATATGGTGCGTACCAGTTTTTTCGTTGCATGACCGATAGCAACATTATAGTGCTTGCCTTCGCCTATCTTCTTTGAGAGGTAAGCTCCGAAATTCTCATCCCACTTGCAGACAAATTTCGCGGCATTGAACAAAGCATATCTTAGATAACGAGAACCTCGTTTCTCCATATGAGAATAGCTAGAATCCAGTTGACCTGATTGGTAGGTAGAAGGTGACAACCCTGCAAATGCCAGTATCTGATCAGCATAGTTGAATCGAGTGAAGTCACCAATCTCTGCAAGGATCATAGCTCCCATACGATAGCTAATCCCAGGGATTGTCATAATCGGAGAGTTACAAGTGTCCATGATGGATTTGATGGAATCTTCAATTTCATCAATCTCTTCCGTCATCACCTTAATCAAATGGATGGTGTGCTTTAGTTCCATTGATTTTGCCGGTATCACAGAGCCGATAGAGTCCCTGGCGGTGTTTCTTAAAGTAATCGCCATATCTCGTCCGTAATGGCCTTTAGAGGCTGTTTCTAGGAGATTTTTGAGATGGGTAAGATGACATTCGGTAATGTAAGAGGCTCCGGGAAGTTTGGACAGCAAGGAATACACCGAAGCCATATGAAGGCTGGGGACGAGTTTTTCCAGCTCCGGAAAAAGGATGTTTACAAGACGAGCTACGGAAGATTTGAGTTTTGCCCGCTCCTGAACCTTGTCGAAACGATAACGAGTTAATGACTTAAGTTCTTCGTTATGATATGATATGTCTGAGTAGGGCTTGAGAGTCTTATTAGTCATTAACATCATAGCAATCGAACGGGCATCGACTTTATCCGTTTTCGTCTTTCTAAGGCTTAGACCTTTTCTGTAAAGATTGGTATGTAACGGGTTGATAACACAGGTGGGTAGACCTTTATCAATGAGCGATCTGAGAAGATTGAGTGAGTAGTGACCGGTAGCTTCAAGACCTACTTTTATTTTGGTCTTATCATCAGTCACAGAGAACATCTTCTCATACAGCTCATCAAAGCCCGCCTTGTTATTCGGAATAGTAAATACCGGAAAGAGCTTATCGGCTTCTGATCCCAAGATGCAGCAATCGTGTTTATCCTTTGCAACATCGATACCAACATAGATCATCCACATGATCCTCCTTAAAAGTATTTGACGCTGTATTGGATCCACAGGGCTCTCTGCCGATGTAACCTCGTTCTACATAAACCGTCATGCGGTATCTAACTGATTAACACTTTGACAAAGAGGCTGTGGTTGGAGCCTTTCTGTAACCGTCTATGCGGTAGGAGGCAAAGACCAATCCACAGCATCTTCAACAGCATACCCTATACCTTAGAACAGGTAAAGAATGGGTATGACTATATAATACGAGGAAGAATAAAATATGTCAGTTTACATTGCCTGTTGTTAACAATTTAAAGAAAAATTACGACTTCATTTTTGTTACGGTCAGAAGAGAACAGGTAGAGGAGGCATTACAGACCTTAAAGGATTGTCCCTGTAAGAATATTGTCACCATGGTAAATACAGCGGAAAGCTACGAAAAGTGGGAAAAAATACTGGGAAAAGGACGTTTGATTCCTGCATTTCCGGGAGCGGGGGGAGAAATGAAGGGAAAAGTGGTAAAGGCATCGTTGACACCGGCGCTGATTCAAAAGACAAGCTTTGGGGAAATTTCCGGAAAGAGGACGAAGAGAGTAAAACAATTGGAGAGCTTGTTTCGGAAAGCGAAAGTTCCCTATGAAATATGTCCTTCCATGGAAGAGTGGCAACTCTGCCATCTTGCTTTGGTGGTGCCTTTGGGGGATGCCATACGAGAAGGTAAAGGAAATCATTTGGATGCGGCAGGGAATCAGCAGTTGATGAAAAAAACTACACGTCGAATAAAAAGAAATCTATACCTTTTACAGAAAAAGGGAGTGAGAATCATCCCGCAAAAGTTAAAGTGCTTATCTTATCTTCCGGACTCGATTTGTACTTTCGCTCTTACAAAATTGTTTTGTTCAAAGATTGGAGAAATCTATATTTATCCTCATGCACATTATGCGGAGCAGGAAATGCTATATCTTCATAAGACTTTCTACCGGCATATGAGGAAGCTTTGATAGCCGGATTGGCATTTAATACTGTCAATTTTACTTAATCTTAGATTTGTTAAATTCGATTTCCATTTTTGCATCTGAACTTACATTTTATGAAGAAAAAAATCATAAAAAAATTATTTGACGAAAAATAAAAAAATATTATAATTATTATTGTAACTTTCTTAAAAAAATAGATATTTACGATATTATTTAATGATTTATAGAAATCGTATCAATGGAAAGGAGAAGCAGATGACCAAACAAAAACTTAATCTTTTGGTAGGGTCTATTGGAGCATTTATTGGAATTTTTGTCTTTATTGCCTATATCCCTCAAATTTACGCCAATTTACAAGGAAGCAAAGCGCAACCGTTTCAACCATTATTTGCTGCAATTTCCTGCCTGATTTGGGTTATTTATGGATGGACTAAAGAACCGAAAAAGGACTGGATTCTCATTATTCCTAATTCAGCGGGAGTGATTTTAGGGGGATTAACCTTTCTTACTGCTTTGTAACTTTATATAATGAATATACGAGCCGGCAAATTTTTTAAGAGGTTTGCCGGTTTTTTTCATGGACATTGTAGGATTACAATACATATCTTACATCACAACTAAAGAGATGGGAGTGCTTCGTGTTATCACAGTAACGGAGAACATTCAAAGAGCCATAAATGCTCTTGAAAACAGCGCCCCTGTTATCACCGCCCGTTGCAATAGGGATAGTCTTCTTGACATGCAATTTAAAAGGATATACGCTATCAATTGATAGCGAATATCTTAGACTAACTATTAATGGTCAAGCATAAAATTTAGATTTTCAGAATAAAATACGGAAACGTATTTTAGATAGATTAGTACATTGAAAACTGTATGACGAATAGAGCATCAGCGATGATGCTCTCAGAAAAGATTATGAGCTAATTTAACTTATAAAGGCTGATATGACGTATGGGTTATTTCCATCCGAAAGATGGTTCTGACAAGCTTTTTAACCACATGGCTTATTGCGACATAGTAGTGCTTGCCCTCTGCCCGCTTTTTTGACAGATAGAGCCTGAATCGCTCGTCCCACACAGAAGCATATATAGCAGCATTGAAAAGTGCGTAACGCAGATACTTAGAGCCACGTTTCCATGCGAGCATAAGAAGATATTAGCTGTCCGGACTGGTACGTAGACGGAGATAGTCCTGCATAAGCAAGAACTTGATCTGCATTGCTAAAGCGTGCAAAGTCTCCAATCTCTGCTAGAATCATTGCACCCATACGATACTTGATGCCGGGAATAGTTGTAATTGGAGAACCACACTCATCCATGATTTTCTGAATGGACTGCTCGACTTCTTTAATATCGGAAGTCAGTGTGTCAATTCGGCGGATTGTCTGCCTGAGTTCCATTGATTTAGCCGGCATAAGTGATCCGATAGAAGATTTTGCAGTCTCTCTGATTTCGATGGCCTTTTCACGACCATAGTGCCCTTTTGAAGCATCAGCAAGTAGAGCTTTCAGGTGGGTGAGATTGGAACTTGCGATAAAATATGCTCCCGGCAGTTCCTGAAGAAGACGGTATACCGAGTTCATGTTCAGAGTCGGAACAAGAGACTCAAGTTCCGGGAACAGGATGTTTACAAGCCTAGATACTGAAGTTTTCAGTTTCGCACGTTCTTTAACAAGCTCAAAACGATAACGAGTTAATGACTTCAGCTCCTCGCTGTGGTAGGATGTACCTGTATAGGGCTTGAGTGTCTTATCAGTCACAAGCATTTCAGCAATGGAGCGGGCATCGACTTTATCCGTTTTCGTCTTTCTAAGGCTTTGACCTTTTCTGTAAAGATTTGTATGTAACGGATTGATGACAAAGGTGTGGTAGCCATGGTCAAGAAGTGATCCCAGAATGTTGTAGGAATAGTGACCGGTAGCCTCGAGTCCTATTTTTATCTGAGATTTGTCCTTTGAGACTGACTCAATCTTGTGGAATAATTCTCCATAGCCATCACTATTGTTCCGTATCGTAAAGACTGGGAACAGTTCTTCGGTATCTGGTCCAAGGATACAACAGTCATGCTTATCCTTAGCAACATCAATTCCAACGTAAATCATTTAGTAAATCCTCCTGTAATAAGTGTTTGATGCTGTTATCGACCCACAGGGCTCTTTGCTGATTGTATCCTCGTTCTACATAAACCGTCATGCGGTATCTAACTGATCAACAATGTAACAAAGAGGCTGTGGTTGGAGCCTAACAAAAACCGTCGCGCGGTAGGAGGTGATAACCAATCCACAGCATCAGATAACAATAGTAGCTGATTACCAAGAACAGGTAAAGAAAGCTACAACTTAATAATACGAGGAGGTACATGGGCTCAATCGGTGCAGGGAAGACGCGGAAATGACCTTGACTGTGAGCTTAAAGGGCGAAAAAGCAGGTCAATTACGGACACGGCCATGTTTGAGCTTGATCTATAAAAAATAAGACGTGTGAAAGCATGCTTTCACACGTCTTATTTCATTTATGGTGGAGATGAGGAGAGTCGAACTCCTGTCCGTACACACTGCCCCATGAACCTCTCCGAGCGCAGTCCTTGTTAGGGATTTCAGTCGATGTTCGTACAAGGACAAACCCCATCGACCAAGCCCTGTAGGTTCCCGACACAACCGTAGGGCCCGATTGTGCAGTATCCCGCTGAGTGTCGCCTACAGACCGCACGCAGGATTAGCGGTAAGAGACGTCAGCTGCGCTTAGGCAGCTAAAGCAAAATTGTTTTCTTTTGCGTTTAATTTAAAAGTTCACCGATTTGCGGGCAGATGAAACCCCGACTCGCTGTTCATGATACAACTATGCACGTCGAAACCTTTACATCCCCGTGAAGGGACTTCTATACCGAATATTATAGCATAGAAGGGATTGTTATAATATCACATTATTTATGTATGTACAAGGAATATTCGTTGAAAAGAGGGGAGATAACGCAAAATCGGCATAAAAACCAAGTGTAACATAGCTTTATTGCAAGTGCAGGGGTATAATTAGAAATGAAAAAGTTATATATTCGAAGCCGTGTACACGACGAAAGAGGTGAGGGCATGCGAAAGATTGTCGATGATATGAGGCTTCTTGTAAAATGCTGCTCCTTATACTATCGAGATAATTTAGGACAAGAAGAAATTTGTGAGATTTTGGGTGTTTCAAGACCTACTGTTTCACGACTTTTAAAAATTGGGTCGTGAGAAAGGAATTGTAAAAATAGAGGTTCTCGACCCTTTGCTCCCGAATTCGGTGAAACGGAACGGCGCTTGGAAGAAAAGTTCGGTTTTAGAGAGGTTATTGTTGTAGAAGATAGACCGTCCCGTAGTGAGTCGGAACATATCAGCCCGCTCTTGGGTACGACGACACTGGCATATCTGGATCGTATCTTAAAAGACGGTGATATGGTCGGAGTTACATTAGGCCTTACGCTGTACAATATCGTTCATGCGGACTATACCGTAGATAAGGCCGTGCAATGTTGTTTTGTGCCCGTTTTAGGCGGTGTAGGAGAAACCTATGCGGAACTTCATGCCAATCGATTGGCTGAAGAATTTGCCCGCAAATTTCGAAGCGATTTTTTGCCCTTTTACGCACCGGCACTTTTTTCCGATGCCGGCGTGTTGCAGGGATTTAAGAAAGAGCCGTCGGTTCGCAAGGTTTTTTCTCTTTTTGAACGATTGGATGTCGTTCTTTTCAGTATCGGCGTGCCGCAAGGCGATTATTCGACCGTATTGCGCATGAAATACATAGATGAAAAAATTTTGAAAGCTTTTTCCGAGCAGGGTGCCGTCGGCGATATAGGACTTCAATACTTTGATATTAACGGTTCGCCACAGGCTTTTGTTTCTCATAATGAGCGTGTAGCCGGTATGACCTTGGCCGACTTGCGAAAGGTGCCGCGGCGTATTGCCGTAGTGGCCGGGGAAGATAAGGTTAAAGCTGTTGTCGGTGCTGTGCGAGGCGGTTACATAAATACGTTGATTACCGACGCATCCTGTGCACAGGCGTTAGTGAATTTTAATGAAGAGTTATAGGATTAAGGGAGTTAGCATATGAAATATTGTTCGGAAATAGTGGCTATCGGGGCGGAAGCTCTGGAGTTTTTGAAAGATCCCGATTCTCGGTCGCTTATTCTTTTTGATTATACGGCTTCGTCCGATTTAGCGGATATATCGATTTTGCAAAAGAAGAAGGGCGGTATGGGCGAGCCGGCAAAAGGGGATACCCTGCTAATCGGCAATAAGGCCTTTACGATTACGGCCGTAGGCACTGAGGCACCTCATACCTTGGCGGAGTTAAGCCATTGTACCCTGTGCTTTAAAGGCGGTGAAGTTCCGGAGCGACCGGGATGTATTATGCTTGAAGGTGACGATAAACTGACTGCCTATGACATACAAATCGGCACTTCCATTGAAATATATTGATTGTGCTATGTGTAAAATGAAATCATACTTTACTCATATGCAATTTTATATTATCCTTGAGTAGCGTACATATTTTCCTAAAAGAACGGTAAGCATAAAGGAGAGAAAAATATGACTAATGAAGAATTGGCAATGCGGGCTACTGCCGTACGCCGCAATATTGTAAAAATGTTGACGAAAGCCGGATCGGGACATCCCGGCGGCTCTCTTTCCGTAACGGATATTTTAACAGTATTATACTTTGACACGATGGATGTCACTCCGTCCGAGCCGCATCGTGCAGACCGGGATCGTTTTGTATTGTCTAAAGGCCATGCGGCACCGGCGTTGTATGCCGTCTTAGCCGAAAAAGGGTATTTCCCTGAAGAAGAATTATTCAGTCTTCGCCAATGCGGTGCCATGTTGCAAGGCCACCCGGATATGAAACATACGCCGGGGGTCGATATGTCTACCGGCTCTTTGGGGCAGGGATTGTCCGTAGCTAACGGCATGGCCTTGGCTGCTAAAACGGATGGAGCTAAATGGCGTGTTTATGCTGTTTGCGGTGACGGTGAAATTCAGGAAGGTCAGATTTGGGAGGCTGCCATGTCGGCAAGTCACTATAAACTGGATAACCTGACCTTGTTTATCGATCATAACAAGTTACAAATAGACGGAGCAAACAGTGAAGTTATGTCCGTCATGCCTATTGCGGAAAAATTCAGAGCCTTCGGTTGGAATGTTATTGAAATCGACGGTCACAATCTGGATGCCATTCGCAGTGCTTTGACGATTGCCAAGACGACTGTTGGAAAACCGACTGTCATTGTAGCGGAAACCGTAAAAAGGTAAAGGTGTATCCTTTATGGAAAATCTTGTCGGCTGGCACGGCAAAGCACCGAACGAAGAAGAATGCGCAGCTGCACTTAAGGAATTGGGAGGCGAAGCATAATGGGAACAGCTACTAGAGCCGCATACGGTCATGTTTTTAAAGACCGAAGTATATAAAAATCCGAATGTAGTCGTACTGGAAGCCGATTTGGGCAATGCGACCAAATCCAATGCTTTTAAAGAAGTGGCACCTGAACGATATTTCAATATGGGGATATCCGAACAGGATCTGATCGGTACGGCCGCCGGTTTCGCCGCTGCGGGAAAAAAATTCCTTTGGCCAGTACCTTTTGCTGTCTTTGCAACAGGCAGAGCTTTCGAGCAGGTACGCAACTCTGTTTGCTACCCGAAATTGAATGTCAAAATTTGTGCGACTCACGCAGGTCTTACGGTCGGTGCCGACGGCGGCAGTCATCAAGCTATTGAGGATATTTCGCTCATGCGCACCTTACCGAATATGACGGTTATTAATCCCGCTGATGCTAAGGAAGCTGAGGCGGCCGTATTGGCGGCCATTGACTATCAGGGACCCGTTTACATTCGTCTCGGTCGTGCCGAAACGAAAGATATACATGACGATTCGTATCACTTTGAATGGGGAAAGGCGGAAGTATTACGCCAAGGATCGGATGTAACCATCTTTGCAACGGGCATTATGACGGCTAAGGCCTTGGACGCAGCCGAAACGTTGGCAAAGCAGGGAGTACAGGCGGAAGTTATTAATGTGCATACTATTAAGCCTTTGGATGAAGAAACGGTGATTGCCTCGGCGAAAAAGACGGGGAAGGTCGTAACGGCTGAAGAACATAGCATTATCGGCGGTCTCGGCTCGGCCGTAGCCGAAGTATTGGCGCGTCAATGCCCGACTAAGCAAGCCTTTGTAGGCGTGCAGGATTCGTTCGGAGAATCGGGTTCTCCCAATGACTTACTTGAAAAATACGGGTTAACGACAGAGGCTATTGTAAAGGCGGCCGTAGGATTACAATAAGATGGGCGAAAAACCTGATTAAATACGAGAGAATTTTATGCTGACAGGAGGAATCGGTTATGGCCGAAAAAGCGCGTACAAGTCATTACAAAACGGTAGCGATATTCGCGGGATTGCCGTAGACGGCGTAGTCGGAGAGAAAGTGAATCTTACGCCTGAACGGGTCGCTCAAATTGGCGGTGCATTTGCCGCTTTTTTTGCAAGAACGAACGAAAAAATCGCCCCGAGACTTACGAGTTACCGTCGGCACCGATTCCCGTATTTCGGCACAAGACGTAAAGACGGCCTTTTGTCGAGGCTTGTCCGGTGCCGGCATAGAGGCTCTTGATTGCGGCCTGGCATCGACACCGGCCATGTTTATGTCCACGGTCTTTGAGGACATTAAAGCTGACGGTGCCGTTATGGTCACGGCCAGTCACTTGCCTTATAACCGCAACGGTTTGAAGTTTTTTACGCCTGACGGCGGTTTGGAGAAGGCGGATATTGCCCGTATCTTGGAAATTGCCGAAAAAGAAAAGACCGAGCCTGCTGAGTGGAAGGGCGAGTCTTGTCCGGTCATGCAGCTGTATACGGCTCATTTACGTCGGCTCATTTGCGACGGATTAAGTACCAAAGAGTCCGAAAAACCTTTAAAAGGGATGCACATTGTCGTCGATGCGGGTAACGGAGCGGGCGGCTTTTTTGCCCATAAGGTGCTGACCCCTCTCGGTGCGGACATAAAAGGGAGTCGCTATTTGACCCCTGACGGTATGTTTCCCAATCATGTGCCCAATCCGGAAAATAAAGAGGCTATGGCTTCTATTCGCGAAGCGGTTTTGGAAGCCATGCCGACTTGGGACTTATCTTCGATACGGACGTAGATCGCATGAGCGCCGTCTTTGCCAGCGGTAAAGAAGTGAATCGTAACTCGCTGATTGCGCTTATGGCTGCTATTTTGGCACCTGATTATGCAGGTGGAACGATTGTGACAGACTCTGTTACGTCTGATGAACTGACGGCCTTTTTGGAAGAGGAATTACATCTCGTTCATTTGCGATATATGCGTGGGTACAAGAACGTAATTAATGAATGTATTCGCCTTAATGAGAGCGGTGTCGTTTCTCCGTTAGCTATTGAAACATCGGGACACGGAGCTCTTAGCGAGAACTATTATCTTGATGACGGAGCCTATTTAGCCGTGAAGCTGATCATAGCTGCTGCCAGAGCTCGTGTTAGAGGCAGAACCGTTGAATCGCTTATTGATAAACTGAATGAACCGGCGGAAGCGGTTGAATACCGATTAGCCGTCAAAAATACGGATAACGCCAACGCATACGGTGAGTCGGTACTCGATTCGCTGGAAGAACGAGCCTTGGAAGTTCGTATACAAGTCGCATCCCCTTCGTACGAAGGTGTTCGACTCATGTTCCCCGAAGGGTGGGCTTTGTTGCGCATGTCTTTACATGACCCTAACATGCCTCTCAATATGGAAAGTAAAGAGCCCGGCGGATGCGAGAAAATAAAATGCCGTATGTATGATCTTTTGAAAGGATATGATCACTTAGATACGGAAATCTTAAAATAACAGGGATGATATTTATGAAATACGTATATACGTATGAATCACCGCTCGGAACCATGGTTATGGCCGGAACCAGAAGCTCCTTGACGAACTTGGACTTTAAGGGCCAGCTGTATATGCCCGATTTCGGGGCGGATTATACACGCAAGGATACGACACTTTTTAAGCGAGTTGCCGCTTGGTTGGATGAATACTTTTTAGGAAAGAAGCCGGAACCGAATATACCTTTGTCGTTGGAAGGAACGGAGTTTCGAAAAGATGTATGGAAAATCTTACAGAACATACCCTACGGATCGACAACGACATACGGCATGATTGCCAAAGAAATGGCAAAAGAACGGGGACAGAATATGTCGGCTCAGGCTGTAGGCGGAGCTGTAGGACATAATCCCGTATCGATTATCGTTCCGTGCCATCGCGTTATCGGCAGTGACGGAAGCTTGACCGGCTATGCGGGAGGCAAGGATAAGAAGCGCTTCCTTCTTGATTTGGAAGGCGCATCATATTTAAAGTAGGGAGTCAAGATCTATAGGCTCTTGGAAATCACTGAATTGATGTTCTGATGATAGGCATCGTAAATTTATTTATCAAATCCAAACCGTGTTTGAAAAGCATAGTGATTTACAGGGCTTGAATTAGGAGAATATAAATACCTTCCAGTGATTATATTTATTTCTATCGGGTGTCTATGAGGGTGAGTAATATGAAAATTTTATTGGCAAATTTAACAAAAATGGTAAATGATACGGGCGGGCTCTCGAAGGTAACCATAGCCTTTGCCAATGAAATGCAAAGACGGGGACATACAGTAAACTTTGTGTATGAAGACATACAAATAGGGGATTTCTATTACTCACTTAATGAAAATGTTGGAGCTTATGATCTTTGCCACTATGATGGGAAAAGTATTTCCATACCTCTTTGGTATAAAATGAAACGTGAGATTCTAAGAACCTTTAATAAACGTAAAGCTCGCGGTGTAAATGATGAATTCACGAAAAATTATCTGTTAGATAACCTGAAATCTGTGTTAGTACGTACGGAGCCGGAAGTTATCGTATCATTCCAACCGGCCGCGTCTAAGGCTTTATTAATTGACCTTAAAACAGATATTCCTGTTATTACTATGAGCCATGGCGATCCTGAGGATTATTTTTACTCATATCCATTTGAAGAAGTTGAGGCTGTCGCGAAAAGTACGGTGAACCAGGTTCTCTTGCCGTCGTTCGAGGCTCATATTAAGGCACGATTGCCTCAAGTAAAAGTTGTCGTTATCGGAAATGCAGTTCCTCAATATACGGAACAGGTGGATTTAACCAAGTCGAGATTTCGCCGTAAAATAGTGTTTGTAGCACGGTTAAATCGAGGAAAACAGCCGCATTTATTGATAAAGGCTTTTGCAGCGTTAGCTTCGAAGTATCCGGAGTGGGATCTTGAATTATGGGGGCAAGAAGATAGGAAACTTTATAGAAAAGAATTGGACATGCTTGTGTCCAAGATGGATTTAACAAGTCGGGTTTATTTTAAAGGTATAACTACGGATGTACCTTCAGTTCTTTTACAAGCAGATATATTTGCTTTTCCTAGTGCGGGTGAGGGATTTGGGTTGTCTTTAGGCGAGGCTATGAGTATAGATTACCGGCAATCGGTTACAAATCTTGCACGGGTGTAAATGAACTTATTATTAATGGGGAAACCGGGTTTCTTTGTGATGACGGAGCCGAGCCTCTTGCTCAGGCACTTGAAAAATTAATGTCGAGCCAAGAGTTGAGGACGAGGATGGGACGTGCCGGTCGTGAACGAATGAAGCAATTTTCCCCTGAGGTTATTTGGAATCAGTGGGAAGACTTGCTGAAATCACTTGTTAAAGAATAACATTAACGATAGACTTATTAGAAATAATCCATATATCGATGGCATGGATAATGAATTTATGAATATAAAGTTCTAGTCTTTTGAAGAAGTAACAATTATAAGCTATAGCGAAATATGATATAGAGGATTTTTACTGATAGAGGAAGATTTGTGCAAGTTAGTGCTACGTAGATATTAATTTAATAGTAGATAAAAATTAATGATTATTTAGGACAGAGTGGCGATTAGATTGTTAAAATGATAGTGGAGTTTATCATATAAGGAAATAGAAATGGGAGAACAGTTTTTCTTATCTTTACAACAAAATATCAAGTTGTTTTTTTGGTTACCCATATTATGTGCAATTTTTAGGGCTGCTTTCATTGTCGGGTATCATCCGTATCAAAAGTTGGACGATAAATGGGCTATTATTCGGAAGTGTTTTTCTTTCGGTTTTTGGTGGGGAATGGATGTGAATGCCTACCAATTATTGATATTGTTTTTTGTAGCGACGATTCCGGGATTATTTATTGTCGGATATGCGTATACGGCGGCACTTATTGTAAATACGATTGTGAGTATACTCGTATATGCGGCGTTTGCGGGAAAACTTATTTTCTATAAGCATTTTAACGATACCTATAATTACATGGTCCATTACGGAAATCATGCAGATAAGAAGAATCTTATCGATATTTTCTTTAACCAAGATAAGGGTGCGTATGTGTTGTTAGGTATTCTTCCGGTAGGTATTATGAGTTACGGGGGAAGTTGGGTATTATCTAAAATCCCGAATATCCCTTATCCGTATTTTGAAAGCAGTATTGTTGAAGGTATAAGCGCTTTTGGTTTTCTGCTGTTGTATGTCCTGATATATTATTGGTTTCATTTCGGGGGTACTTTAAATCATCGAAATAAACCGGAGTGGGATACGGTTCCGACCATTGTCAAAGAAGATATATTTTTTGCCAAGGCGACTATTGATGATTTGGAAGCTCTTAAATTGGTACGAAAAAATCCTTTACAGCCCGAACAAATAAAGTCTGATGAAGAGCTGATGCAAGAGATTGACTGCATTATGCCTGATAGTACGTGGAGACAGCTGAGTAATCCCCTGGAGGCATTTAAACGGACAGCCAAAGGTTCTCGTATTTCCGGGCCTCATCATATTTTTTTAATTGTCGGCGAAAGTATTCCGCAGTGGTCTATGGACCCTCTCTATATGTCATTGAATATTTGCCCGGGGCTACGTGCATTTGCGTCAGATGCACATACCGTTTGCGTACCTAACTTTCTGCCTGCAGGAAATGTATCCCGCCCTTCTATTTCCAGCCTTATGAGCGGTGTTTATGATAGCGGAATGGAATTGAATGAGAAGGAAACATTTTGGAATCATACCTTATCTACGGCGTTACCGGCTCAAATGAAGAAGTTAGGTTACCAGACCATATATTGGTATGGCGGTAATTCATCTAGCGGTAATTTTACAAAATACGGCAAAGCGCAAGGTTTTGATCGCATTGAGAATGCGGTTGACTTTTGCGGATCTGACGCACCTCGGACTTGGCTCGGTGTTTATGACCATGTGTTTCTTGAGAAAACGGCGGAACTTATTTTAGATATTCATGAACCGACTTTCCATTTTATATATACGACGACAAATCACGGCCCCTATAAGCTGGAGGATAAATATTTGGATTTTGATGCTACACGTGATTTACGTGGAGTCGGCAATGATATTCTTAATCGCAAAAACCTGAATAAGGAGCTTGCAACATATAAATATTGTGATAAGGCTATTTTTGATTTTGTGACTCGTATGAAGAAGAAATTTCCGGATAGTCTATTCATTGTTACAGGTGACCACTCATCCCTTTTTGGAGAACTTCATAATACATCATTTCTAAGACGAGATTATACGGTTCGCGAGCGATTTAATACGGTATTTTATATGCAGCATCCGGAACTTTTACAATCATCGTTTACGGCTGTGACGGGAACTCATTTAAGTTTAATACCCACCCTTATTGAAGCGGTTGCACCTAAAGGATTTGGATACTATTCTGTTTTGCCCTCTTTATTTGAGCAACAGCCTGACGTACAGGTAACGCCCTATCAATGGATTACGGAAATATGGTGGGAGATATTAGGGAAGATTACGGACAATTGAATGAATATACGGCAGAAACAGCTGAATACATTCGACCGGTGGATTCCCACCAAAAAGAAGCGAATGCCTGGCGTTCATTGGCTGTGTGGCTTATGAATCATTATGCTAAGTTGGACAGGGGAGATAACAATGGCAACACTGTCAGTCATTATTCTGGCCAAAAATGAACAACAAAATATTAAAGCGTGCATTGAAACGGTACAGTTTGCAGATGAAATACTTGTCATAGATGACTATAGTACGGATGATACAGCCGAAATAGCCATGTCTATGGGAGCTAAAGTAGCACAACACCGTATGGACGGAGATTGGTCTCAACAAAGAAGGTATGCCGTTGCGAAGTCTACCTCTGAATGGATTCTGTTTCTCGATGCAGATGAACGTATTTCCACCGAATTAAGGCAAGAAATACTTGCTGTTTTGGAGAGAAATGAGAAAAAAGCTTTTTGGATAGAACGTTCCAATGTGTTCCACCATAATAAAGCTACTCATGGAGTATTGCGCCCTGATTTCGTATTAAGATTTATGCCTAAAGACGGGGTTATGGTTGAAGGGGTGGTACACGAAAAGATTTCCAGCTCTTATCCGGAAGGCAAACTGCAAGGAAAAATGTATCATTATACGTATGATAATTGGCAACAGTATTTTAATAAATTTAATAATTATACAACTTTAGCAGCTAAGCAATATAAAGACAAAGGAAAGTCTTGTTCCTTTGTAAAAGATATCCTTATTCGGCCTGCCTGGGCATTCTTTAAAGTATATATCCTTGATAGAGGATTTTTAGACGGAAAGATAGGTTTTATCTTGTCTGTTAATCATTATTTTTACACCATGACTAAGTATGTTAAGCTTTATTATTTGTTAAAATCTGATGGTAAATTATAGTTCAGGAATATAAAGAAAGAAGGAATTGGGCTATGCGTGTGGCTATACTTGAAAGCATTATCATGCCTGCCGGTCATGAGGTGGAATTTGATCGTATTCTCGTTAATGAACTCAAGCGTCAAGGACATGAGCCGGTATTTATGGTACCGCAGGACTTTCCCTTTAAGGTGGATTACGGGACGGAAATCATTTATCTTGAAGGCGGAGAAGTGGTTACTTATGCCGGAGCATCTAAATGGAAGAAACCTTTTTTAGCGTTACTGAGAGAAAGACGGCGTCGAGCTTGGTTTACCTCAGCCATAAAGAAACTACAAGCGTATAATTGCGATGCTCTTATTGTTCCTACATCTACATATCGCTATATAAAAAGCTTTTACTTGATACGCCGCTAAAAGATAGTCCTATACCTGTACACTTTTATTTTCCACGGTATCGGTAAAGGAGAAAATGTACGATTCCTAAAAACAGGCAGAACGTGTAAATAAATATAAAAAAATATCTATTTGGATGTCATTACTTTGCGTGACGATATGCTTCGTAAGGACTTATCTCGTGTCAGGCCTATTTTTGCCGCCTGTATACACCCCTGTCTACGGGAGAAATGCCGACCTTTTTCCATACATACGCCCTTACGTCTCGGGTTCTTCGGACAGTTTCGCAAAGAAAAAAATATTATTCCCTTATTGGATGCATTTAAAACAGCACATTTCAAAGGACCTGTAGAGCTTCTTGTACAAGGAGCCACGGCTAAGCCCGAAGATAGTGAATTATTTGATGAAATTGCTAGGCAATATGCCAATGTGCCTGGGTTATCTTTCCTGCATGCTAATCTTATCGGGCCTGATTGGGATAAAGCCTTATTAGAATCGGACGCCATCTTAATGCCCTATGGAGCGGAACGTTATCGGTATCATTGGAGTGCCATGCTTTATACTGCCATCGGTTTTTACAAACCGGTTCTGGTATCGCCTGAAATAAATCCTGAAGTACTTCGTGATTATCATGTAGGTGAAATTTTAGACATCTCTTCAGTGGATACAATACGTAATGGCTTGGAAATATTTGTCAATCAAATGATTGATAAACCGGGTGTCTATGAAGACGGTTTGGTTAAAGCAAACGACAGCTTTAGACCTCAACGAATGTTGGAGACTATTCTGGATATAGAGAAGAGTGTCCATTAGCAGTAGTGGGGGTATATTTATAGAGAATGTATTACGTTGATGTCTAGGGGCACTATGTGTGCTCTACTATAAAATCGGATAAATAGATGGACTCTAGTCATAGATGGTTTCATTTAGAAGGTGTATTTTTGTTAATGGCATACAGTATTGAATGATTATGAAGTATATTATTTGTTGTGTAATATAATATTTTGCTAATAGTATACAAAGGTGAGGCTATGTATTATGTTATAGTGGTTGTGAGTATATTTTTTTATTTTATATTACTCACTTATAAAGTTATCCAATGAATTAGATGCTTCAGACTATCGCGTTTCTGCTAAAAAAATTATTGATACCGTTAATTCTGTTGGGAGGATTAATTTATGTCAATATTCAAGTTTTTTTTGATTGATCTGAATGTATTTGTAACTCCCGGTATTGTTGGTCTTATTATTGCATATACCTATCCTATAATCTATTATTTAACAAATCAAAATAGTAAAGCTGATTTTTTTACATTCCTACGACTTCGTTTGGGGAATATATTCCGTTATTGAATTAATACTCATAGAGGAGATATTGGGTACTTTATTAGGGAATAGTATTGTTTACCATTTGATTTATACAGTAGTTTTAATTGTATTTTTTTGCTTCCAAGTGTATTAATGATTGCGTATTATGCACTATATAAAAAAATTATAGATGTTGCTACTGTTCAGACTGTTTATTATACGCAGAAGTTTGAGATGATTGAATTTTTTTAAAAACTTTTTTTCTGCTTTTGAAAAAGGTTTCTATTGGGGCATATATTAGTTCTTTTTTTATTGGACTTGCGTTATTAAGTGTTTTCTCTGTAATTGCGAATCCGTTAAAATTATCTGAATTTATTATTTCGATTGTTCTTTTTTTGCGGTATTACTTATTTTGTAGTTAAAGTCAAAGATAAAAAAACTCCTTAATAAAAAAAGAACGGGATTAATTAAGATAATACTTGATTTTCATAGATTTCAAAAAGAATTAAAAACAATATAATGTAAAGCATGAAAAGGCACTACATAATACACATTTTTCAACTGCTTTTAAGAATGGAGAAGGTAGTACATTTATACTTGTTATTGGAGAGTCTGCTAATACGGGTCATTTATCAGCTTTGTGTGAGTACCATCGAGAAACTACGCCTTGGCTATCTGAAATGAGTCGAGAGGGTAGGATTCTCACATATAAAAATATGTATTCGTCATTTGTGCAAACGGCGAAAGTAATGGAATTGGCACTGACTAGTGCTAATCAATATAATGATATATCGTTTATCGACGCAATTTCGATTATTGATGCAGCGAAGGCTTGTGGGTTTGAAACTTATTGGTATAGTAATCAAGGGGTTGCGAATGTAGAGAATACGGTCGTATCCATTATTGGGAAAAAGGCGGATCATCATAGGTGGACATTAGAGGATTACACCATGGTCCCGTATGATGAGGTTTTATTGGAGTATTTACGAGCTGTGCCTAAAACCAACTCGAATAAATTGATAGTCTTACATTTAAAAGGTAGCCATGTAGGTTTTACAGAACGATATCCTAAGAAATTTGAAGTTTGGCCGGTGAAAAAGAAAGAACTTTCAAGCGAAAATGCATATGATAATTCGATTCTCTATACTGATTATGTATTAAAATCAATATTTGAATATGGAAAGAGTACTTTGAATTTGCAAGCGATGGTTTATTTTTCAGATCATGGCACACCTATTGGCACTAAAAGGGTGCCTTATTTTGACGGGTTTGATACAGTTAGAGTACCGTTTTTTGTTTATTTATCGAACGAATATAAACATAAGTATTCAGAAACCTATGAAGTATTGATGAAACATAAAGAATATTATATTACGAATGATTTGGTATTTAATTTAATGCTTGGTCTTATGCAAATTAAATGTAACAAAGTTTCTTTTAAGGATGATTTTACTAAAGCTGAATATAAATACACGAAGGAATCACTTAAAACAAATTTAGGCAGCGTGTCTATAAGTGATGATATCGAACGTTAATCTCTCTTAATTATAATCCCAACGAGAGTATTTTACTTCCTAAAGTGGTGATATCTATTGGCTAAATGAATGTCGTTATTTAGAAATGACCTGCCGTCTAGTGAGGCAATGATAATTCGTGGTTGATATAAGGGGCTAAAGACCTTTTTGAATGATGCGTATTAAAGGATGAAATGGGGCCTCGATTAAATAGTGATTTTATATATAGTCGTTGATATTTGAAATATAAGTTCTTGGTAAAATGAATGTGGTTTTAATAGTGGTGGGGGGAAGTTATATGGGAGATATGAGTCAATTGGATATATCGAGCAGCTTTTCCTATAGAGGGTTCTTCGGTGGGAAAAAATTATTGGTAATAGTGCCTCATCAAGATGATGAGATTAATGTTGGTGGTAGCACTATTATTGGGGCAACTGAGGAAGGGGTAGAAGTTTTCTTAGCATTCATGACGAATGGTGATTGTGATTATGAAGTACCTTTTCGAAATAATGAAGCTTTAAATGCTGGCAGATATCTTAATGTGCCACCAGAAAATATTTATTTTTTAGACTATCCGGATTGTGGATTTCCTACTTTATCTGTATACGAACATAAAAATTCTGTTTTTAATTATAGAAATCGTAAAATCTCTTGGGGAATTTTATTGAACGATATTGAGCAATTAATTTTAAAGGTACAGCCTGATGCTATCATTTGCACAGGATTCGATTCACATCGAGACCATAGACAATGTGAAGAGGCTGTTTTGACCGCTATGCGAAAATTATGGGCTGGTGGGAGTAAGGTTAGATTGTATAGTACATTTGCTTACGGCAATGCCTATGAATCCATTAATGATTGGCGGGGAATTCATTGGTATTCCTCTGTTATGAATCCGAAAGCATGTCCAAAGGGTATTCGACACCCAGCAAAAATTTAACTTGGAACGAGCGAGTACGTATTCCGGTACCTCAGTCCTGTAGAAATCATGTGCTAATTGAGAATCCTCTATATCAAGCATTGGGAGCCCATGAATCCCAAGCCGCATACCGACGTGGCATGAAATTGATTAATAGTGATCAGGTTTATTGGTATAGGGGACCTCATACCGATGATCCTGGCGATAAATATATACAAATTTTATTCAATGGAAATTTCGCATATGATTGGGTAGTTTATAAAGGTGAAAAATATCCTGAGATTTCTATCTATTTAGGAAATTCTATGGAAGGAAAAGTGCTGCTATCCAAAGATACAAGAGTTGCTTGGCATTGTAACAATTTGCCGATGAAGAGTTGTAGTTGCATGGAAATCTTCAACTTTATGAATAAAAATAATGTAGATACAGTGGTATTAAAATGTGAGTTGCGGACTAATCCCAAGGTATATAGTGAAAGTATATTGCGGCGTGGAACACTCAGTGATTGGTTTGGTCACGTAGTCTTTGTTATTAAAGATTGGTTAAGATATAGGCGAGACCACTATAGAAGAAGAGAACGGTATAGGCAGATACAGAAATTGAAACGGCCTTTTAGATATGAGTCCTAATAGAGCATATTGGTCATTGGTTTCTGAATAATGATGTTTGAGCTAAGGGGATAGGGGAATAAAGGCGAAGATTAGAATTAGAAGATGTTGGATTACTTTTTACAGAAATGTAGCTCAATAAACGTATGATAGCATAGTTTCGATAAGTCTATAATCAAAGGTATGGCAGTTCAGAAATAAAATTGGCATATTTGTTATATTTTATGTGGAGTGGGTGATATGTATGAATGTCTGTATGGTTACTACCCATCAAAATTTCGGCATATTTTCTGATAGTATGATTGCTGCAAACACACAACTGGGCAATAATACCGATATGTTTAAGTTGGATTACAGTAAATCCGCGCAAGAAGAACGGAAGCGACTCTTAACAGTAATTGAAGATAAAAAAATAGATGTTGTGTTATTTCTTAATGATTTTAGATTTCCGGATAAAACATTTTTTATCGATGAAACGATAGCTGAAAAAATAGACTGTCGTCTATGGGTTTGGGATACTATGCATGAGATGAGTGATTTAGGAGCACATATTCATTTATATTCTCAAATCTATTCATTTGAGATTAATGACATCATACAATTGGAGAAATACTATTCCGTTAGGGGAACATATTTGCCTCTGTTTGCCGGACCTTCGTTTTATGCATCTCCTCGCACATCTGAAGATAGGCAGGATATTGATATATTCTTTATTGGTACGATTGCCGGCATACGAAAACGTTTAGATATATTGGAAACGGTAGCTAAATTGGCTTGTGAAAAGAACTATAACATGCTTGTATTAGGCCGTATTTGGCACAGTCACCACTGGTATCAGCGGCTTATAGGAAAGTTAAAGTTTAAGCATAAATATCCCTATCTATCTAAGTTTGTTAAAAATAAGGTTCTTGCGCCTCACGATGTTATTAAGTATTACAAGCGTTCTAAGATTAATCTTAATATTCACTTAGACGGACATACTTGTTATAATTGTCGGACTTTTGAAATTATGGGAAACGATAACTTTGTACTTAGTGATAGACGAAATAAATGTGATTTGGAATTAGAAGAAAGAAGACATTTTGATTGTTATGAGGACAATCGAGAATTAATTGATAAAATTCAGTATTACTTGGAACATGAGTACGAGCGCAATGAGATTGCTAAGGCTGGTGGAGCAATTGTTCGGGGAAAATACAATTTAGTTAGTTCATTAAAGTATATCTTTTTGTAGAGTTTTAGGGAGGTTAGTGTGAAGGGTATTATTTTAGCCGGTGGCTCGGGAACTCGATTGTATCCACTAACACTGGTGACATCTAAGCAGTTATTGCCTGTTTATGATAAACCGATGATTTTCTATCCTTTGTCTATATTGATGCTTGCGGGTATTAAAGATATTTTAATTATATCGACCCCGCAAGACTTGCCTAATTTTGAACGATTATTAGGCAATGGTTTACGGTACGGCATTAATTTACAATATGAGGTACAACCTTCTCCTGAGGGATTGGCCCAAGCGTTTATCATTGGAGAGACGTTTATTAATGGTGACTCATGTGCTATGATTTTGGGAGATAACATATTCTACGGGGCCGGTATGAGAATGCAGTTGTTAGAAGCTGCACAAGTAAAAAGCGGAGCTACTGTATTTGGTTATCATGTAGAAGATCCTGAACGGTTTGGTGTCGTTGAATTTGATGAAAGCGGATTAGTAAAGTCTATTGAAGAGAAACCTGAATATCCTAAATCAAATTATGCGGTAACGGGATTATATTTCTATGATAAAGACGTTTGCGAATTGGCTAAAAAGGTAACACCATCGGAACGAGGGGAATTAGAAATTACTGATTTAAATAAGATGTATTTAGAACGTGGAGACTTACGCGTAAAAATATTGGGGCGTGGATATTCTTGGTTAGATACGGGAACAGTAGATTCTCTTAGCGATGCGTCTGAATTTGTTCGTGTTATTCAAACTCGATCTGGTATTGAAATCTCCGCGTTAGAAGAAATTGCTTATCGTAACAATTGGATTAGTAAAGAACAATTACTAGAGAGTGCAAAGTTATATGGTAAATCTCCATATGGTAAACATTTACGGCGTGTAGCAGAAGGGCAAATACAAGGATAGGAGTTATGTAGTATGGGAATTAAAGTTACAGAAACAGGTATACCGGGTCTTGTGATCATTGAGCCACAAGTCTTTGGTGATCATCGAGGCTTCTTTATGGAATCATGGAATAAGCGCACTATGGAGACGGCTGGTTTATTTTATAATTTCGTACAAGATAATCATTCATCATCTACTGTAAAAGGTACATTGCGTGGTATTCACTTTCAATATGGGGATAAGGCGCAAGCTAAACTAGTACGATGTGTCCGTGGTGCTGTGCTCGATGTGGCAGTTGATCTTCGTAAGGATAGTCCCACATATAAGCAATGGTATGGTATTGAACTTAGTGAAGAAAATCAAAAACAATTTCTAATTCCTCGTGGCTTTGGACATGGGTTTGTAACACTAACAGATCATGTTGGGTTTATGTATAAAGCAGATAACTATTACGCACCGGACGCAGATGGAGGTATTCGATGGAATGACCCTACATTGGCTATTAATTGGGGTATAGAAAATCCTATTCTATCTGAGAAGGATAATAAATCACCATTCTTTGATGAATTAGAGAATAAGATATCCTTTACAATGGCTGATAGTAAGCAATAGGATGTGAGTATATGAATATTATTGTGACCGGCGGTGCTGGATTTATCGGTGGTAATTTTGTACATATGATGGTAGCTAAATACCCACAGGACCATATCATATGCGTTGATGTGCTAACCTATGCAGGTAATTTAGAAACTTTAGAACCTATAAAAGATACGTCTAATTTCACTTTTATGAAGGCAGATATTGCAGATAGACAGACTATATATGAGATTTTTGAACAATATAAGCCGGATATAGTTATTAATTTTGCAGCCGAATCTCATGTAGATAGAAGCATTGAGAATCCCGAAGCATTTTTACGTACGAATATTATGGGGACTGCTGTATTAATGGATGCATGTCGTAAATATGGTATTCAACGGTATCATCAAGTCTCTACAGATGAAGTGTATGGCGATTTGCCACTAGATCGACCGGACTTATTCTTTACAGAAGAGACACCGATTCATACATCGAGCCCATACTCATCATCTAAGGCGGCTGCTGATTTATTAGTGTTGGCATACCATAGAACGTACGGCTTACCGGTAACAATCTCTCGTTGTTCGAATAACTATGGACCATATCATTTTCCCGAAAAATTGATTCCATTGATGATTATTAATGCTTTCAATAATAAAAAATTACCCGTATATGGGGATGGAAAGAATGTACGTGATTGGTTATATGTAAAGGATCATTGTGAAGCTATCGACTTGATTATTAGAAAAGGCCGAGTGGGTGAGGTTTATAATATTGGAGGTCATAATGAACGTGCTAATATTGATGTAGTAAAAACAATCTTATCTACATTGGGAAAAGATGAATCTTTAATTACTTATGTTATAGACCGACCGGGGCATGACCAACGTTATGCTATTGATCCTACTAAATCAATAATGAATTAGGGTGGTTGCCTAAAACATCTTTTGATGAAGGAATAAAGAAAACCATTCAGTGGTATATGGATAATCAAGATTGGTGGGAACATATTATTAGTGGGGAATATAAATGTTGTGTAATATAGTTATGAATGATAGTATTTATATAAGAGAATTGCTTAAAGATGATATAGAATTTTTACATGTTTTTACGAAATAGGAGTGTTAATCGTAAAAAAATTTTTATCTATCAAAAGGAAATTTCTTATGAAAGTCAACAGATATGGTTTGATTCATATTTAAAAAAACTTTCAAGATTATATGTATTCTGTAGTTCGTAAAAAGTGATGATAGTATAATTGGCTTTGCTGCTATTTATGATATCAATAATAATGAGGCTGAATTTGGTCGACTTATAGTTGATAAAGATAAATATAATCAACCTGGCTTAGGTAAATTTATTTTAAAAATATTTGATTAATGTTGCTAGAGATAAATTTCATTTACAAAAAGTTAAAGTTAGAAGTTTTTTTGCTGATAATATTCCAGCACTAAAAAAATATGAACAGTGTGGATTTATAGAATATGATAGAGCTAGTTTAGATAATAGAATTCTTATAAAAAAATGAAATTATATCTATAAAGGAGTATATCGTTATGACGATTCAAGTATTAAAACCTAAATATCATGTAGAGGAATGTTTAAATGAAATCAGAGAGTGTCTAGAGATTGGTTGGACTGGTCTTGGTTTTAAAACAGTAGAATTTGAAAATAAATGGAAAGAATATACTGGTCATGAGAATGCTCATTTCTTAAATTCTGCTACTGTTGGTTTACATTTAGCAGTAGAAATTTTAAAAAAAGAAAATGGTTGGGAAAATGGTGATGAGATTATAACAACACCAATTACTTTTGTATCTACGAATCATGCTGTTTTATATGAAAAATTAGTACCTCGTTTTGCTGATGTAGATGAATACCTTTGCTTAGATCCTGAGGATGTAAAACGTAAAATTAATGATAAAACTAGAGCTGTTATTTTCGTTGGTTATGGTGGACGTGTTGGTCAATTAGATAAAATTATTGAAATTTGTAAAGAACATAATCTGAAGTTAATACTCGATGCGGCTCATATGGCAGGTACTCGCGTGAATGGACAAATGCCAGGTACTTGGGATGGTGTAGATGTGGCTGTTTATTCATTCCAAGCTGTTAAAAATCTACCAACTGCTGATAGTGGTATGATTTGTTTCCAAAATAAAAAATATGATGAAATTTGCCGTAAATTGACTTGGTTAGGTATTAATAAGGATACGTATGCACGTAATAGTGGTACGAAAGGCTCTTATAAATGGCAATATGATGTAGAGTACCTTGGCTATAAAGATCATGGCAATTCTATTATGGCTGCTATTGGCTTAGTAGAGCTTAAATATTTGGATGAAACAAATGAATATCGTCGTGCATTAGCTAGATGCTATGATGAAATGTTTAAAAATGAGCCTAAAATTCAAATCATTGGTACACCATACGCAGATGAATGTTCTTATCATATTTATGAGATTGCAGTAGATAATCGAGATGGTTTACTTGAATATTTACAAGAAAATGATATTTACCCAGGTGTTCACTATCGTGATAATACAGAGTATGAAATGTATTCTTATGATAATGGTAAATGTCCTAATGCGCATAGAATGTCTAATAGAATTATTACAATGCCACTTCATATGTATTTAACAAAAGATGATGTGAAAATGATTGCTAATAAAGTTATTGAATTTGTGAATAGATAAATAAGGAAATCATGAGTGAGTTAGTAGATAAATACGGGATTACTGAATGGGAAAAAAATTTATTTAGACGGAATACGTAAAAATTAGAGGAACAAGTAATCCTCCAGAATGGTTATATAAACATTCTAGAAAAGAAATATGGATGGAAAGATAATTTAGCTAGATATTGGTTTGATAAATATATAGGAATACCAATAGGAAAATTTACTTATGGATATCGTTCTTTTAAGGAGCGAGAGATGCATTCAATAGGTAGTTTTTGTTCTATTGGTATTGACCAACACCTTGTTCAAAATGGTCATAATATTAATTATGTAAGTACTTATGGAGTCTTTCTTGACTATAAGAAAGATATGCCAGATGCGGATAGAAGCATTAGAATTGGTAATGATGTATGGATTGGAGCTCATAGTATTATTAGAAGCGGTGTTATTATCGGTGATGGTGCTGTTATAGGAGCAGGTAGTGTCATAACAAAGAACGTAGCACCATATACAGTTGTTGTAGGTGGTAATCGAGTTATAAAACAACGATTTTCTGATAATGAAGTGGAAGATTTATTATCTATAAAATGGTGGAAATGGGATGATAGTAAAATCTTTGAAAGTATGCAGTATTGGTCTAATATTAAGAATTTTATAGCACGATATAAGTAAAATATTCAATTAGCGTTATAGGACATTTCGTGTTGGTTTTTAGTGGCGATGAAGATAGATTTTATCGGTTCTATAATAAATGTGGTTCTATAATAAATGTTAGGGGTCAGCACCTAATAGGTGCTGACCCCAACATTATTTTTTTTGTAAAACAAAAGCATATGAGGTTCGCATGCTTTACAATAAAAGTGTCCAAGCCCTAAAGAAAGGATGCGATCTCATATGCCTACTATTAATTATATACAACCCTTCTTCAATATTAAAGGGAAATTTATTGCCAATTCCTACAAAATAGATAATTCATTAGTTTATAAAGTGATACCTCCTGCTACGGAGCATACCTGTCCTCATTATGGGCATGCTACGAAATACATAAAGTTTACCAAAAGGTCACTGCAAATACAGGTAATATTCGCAGCATACATATTTGTGCTAAATACAAATAGCCTAGATAGTATGGCTCTGAATGTACTCCGTTATTTTCAGCAAACATCCTTTTTAGACCAAGATGTAAGTAGCTAGATATACCCTCGATTGCTGAACTATTTCAGCTATTACATTAAAGGGAAAACTATACAAATATTATTTGTGCCTGCCATGTTCTCTTAAACGCTGTGCTATGTTTGATTTCTATAAATACTGGTGGGTCAGATACTCACCAGTATTTATAGAAAAGTTACCCTCTCGGAGCTTCGATGGGGTCATAATCGGCCGGTTTATCCGTAATCGAAGCCGGGTCTACGGCTGACGGTACGGGTGTAAATTCCGGTCGAAAGAGTCTTTTTATAGCTTCTATGTAAGTAGGTATGATGGTGTCCATCAATAAGTAACGCTTGCGGAAAAGGTTGCGTTTTTGCGACTTGATTTCACTGTATGTGCGCCTTTTTTCTTCAATCGGTAAGGCCCAATACATTTTTCGTCTGATACGGAGAAGGCACCTTCATCTTTCCAGAAATCGTTGAAGTTCGTCTTCTTTGAACGGTTTCCTCGCAGAAGATGGCTATTGGTATAAAAACCTTCATCCGTAATGACATATAAATTTTTCATTCCCAAGGTTTGTGTGAAGATACGTAATAAGTAGAGAATGAAATTCTTCGGCCTGTACCCGAAGAGTTTCTTCGTCAATACTTTTGTCAGCTCCAAGCCTTCTTTAGAACCTTGAAGAGTACCTACATACAGGGAAGGAACTCCGCTCTTATTATAGTCGAAGCGGAAGTTAAAATGGTAAATCATTTCGTTATCATAATACAGATATAAGGATAAGAACCCTTCTTTTCGTTGTCCCGTATCGAAGATGAGGCGGCAGACGAGGGGCAGTTCCGGATCGGGAGACTCCCAGAGTGTGTAGCCCTTGCCCCAATACAGTTCGTGAATAACCTCATCCGTAAACATGGTACGGAGAATATCGAAATGATGTTCCAAGGCGGTCAGGCGTTCCCGCATGGTCGAGTTTTTATAAAGGAAAACTCGGGTCATACTCTCTTGGAAATCAATGTCTTTTTCAGTAAAGAACCCCTTCATAGGTTCGTATGAATCGAAGTAGTCATAGAACTCTCTAAACAGGTCTTTGTGCATAATACTGATGCAAAAGAAGGAAAAAGCCCGCTTTTGTTCACGGAAATTGCGCGGCCTGTAGATAGCTTTTGACAAGTTCCAAAAGTAGGATGTACTTAACATGAGTGCCTCCCTCAATACAGTGTCGAACGTAGGTATATAACTTATTTATTATAAAGAGAAGGACTATATACTGTCAATCATCCCGGATTAGTCGGGGTATTCTTCTTGTAAAAAGTCAAAAAGTCTAATATAATAATTGTAAGGTCAAAGTGTATGAAAAGGACCTCTCAGATGTATTTATGAGGTGATAATATGAGTGTATTAGCCGATAGAATAGAAAAGTTTATTTTACATAAGTTATTGGAAGAAGAGGAAGAAAATATAGTTCTTCGCCGTAATGAATTGGCAGATGAGTTGGAATGTGCCCCTTCGCAAATCAGTTATGTTTTGAGCACGCGCTTTTCCAATGATAAGGCTTTATCGTCGAATCGAGAAGGGGATCCGGCGGTTTCGTACGCATTGTGCGGTTGCAAAAGCGAAAAAAACATGATCGCACACCTGTTGCTTTATCGGAACGACGCCCTGCCGTCAGCATTTCTATGGAAGATCTGGACGGCCTGCTGTTTAAATTATTAAAACATAAGGCAGTAACAAATAGGGAGGCCATTATGTTGCATCAGACTTTTAAATCTTTATTTGAAGAACTTGATGACGAAGCACAACGCATGGCTGTTATTACGCGTATTTTAAAAAGTCTTGAGCTCGTACCCAAGGGATAAGGGGAGGCTTTACATGCTCTGTGATAGTTGTAAAAAGGCCGATGCGGTCGTACATCTTACTAAAATAGAAAACGGTAAGCGGACGGAATTACATTTGTGTGCCGCCTGTGCCGAAAAAGAAGGGATCCTCATAAACGGTAAGGATATTGAGGCATGGGGAAATAATTTTTCGGCAAAACAGCAACCGGTGACGATGAAATTACGATAACCTCGGAAGTTACTTGCCCGGAATGCGGCATGACTTTTGCCGACTTCAATCGCACGGGCCTATTCGGGTGTTCAGCGTGTTACACTGCTTTTTCTGAAGAAATACAACCCGTTTTAAGGAGGATTCATGGTCATGTGCGTCATGTAGGCAAGGTTCCTGTTTGCGGTACGGAGGTATTTCGGACAAAGGCCCATATAAAGAAACTGCGCCGGGAATTAAAGCTCATGGTGGCTCAAGAAAACTACGAAGAGGCTGCGCGGATTCGAGATGAAATCAAAGCTTTGAGCTTCGAAGGCGGTGAAGATCGTGTTTAATGAGTATATACGGTCTCTCGTCTTGCCGTGGCAGGAAAGTCGTGGTACGGATGACGATGTCGTCTTGGATAGTCGTATCCGGTTGGCACGTAATATGAAGAATCGAGCCTTTCCCGAACGGGCATCGGCAGAAGATAAGGTTGCTGTATGTGAGGCAGCACGTGCTTGCATACCCGGTTTGAACGAATTAGGTAAAGGTCAATATGAAGCGTTATCCGTCAATGATATGAGCGATGAGAATCGTGATTTGGCGGCAGCACGCAGGATCATAACGCCTACTCTTGCAAAAAAAGGGGAAGGCAAGCTGTTATTTTTACGTCAAGATGCGGCAGCTTCTTTGGCGGTGAATGAAACGGATCATTTCGTTATCAATACGATTGTTTCAGGAAGCAATGTTCGCCAGGCTGCCGCGGAGGCCTTTGCAGTCGACAATGTGCTGGAAAGTCAAACGGAGTTAGCTTTTCATGAAGATTTCGGCTATTTGACATCCATGCCGGCCATGACCGGAACGGGACTTTTTATCGGCGTGAGTCTCCATTTGCCGGGGCTTATTGCAGCTAAAAAGTTGCGTCGAATTATGCAAGGGATTACGAAGTTCGGATTTGGCTTTTCTGGCGTATATTCAGGAAGAAGTACGCATGTAGGTAATGTTTTTCGAGTGGTCAATCAAATGACCTTGGGCATTTCGGAAGAAGACTTGCTGGACCGAGCGGAAACGGTTGTCGGTCATATTATTGAGGAAGAACGGGAATGCAGACGTGCCTTACGGGAAGAAAAGTCCGATCTTTTCTTCGATCGTCTGTACCGTAGTTATGGTGTATTGACTCAAGCCAGACTGATGGAACAGGAAGAAGCCCTCAATTTGTTGAGTGATTTTCGTCTGGCCGTAACGAGCGGTTTAATCGATGCAGATTTGCAAATCTATGCGGCTATGGTTACTGCTGTTGACTCCGCGTATGTAAGTCTGAGGCGATTTAATGATGAAGATTCGGAAGAAAAAGAAAGGGCTCGCTTATTGCGCAGTCTCGTTAAAAAGTACGTACGGCGTGAGCCGTAACAGAAAGGTTTGAAAGGAGGGGGATGTGCATGGAACAACATTTTACACAACCTTCAAAACGCGTTCTCCGCTATGCTCGCGATGCGGCTCGCCGTATGGGACATAACTATGTGGGAACTGAACATATATTAATCGGACTGCTTTTGGAAAAAGAAGGAGAAGGCGGGAAAATCCTACGTCGACTGGGACTTACGGACGGCAATGTTATGCGAGTCATAGAGGGCGTAGTGGGAATCGGTACGGCAGTGACGGATAACCCTGTCTTAACGACCAAGACCCGCCTGGCCATGGAAGAGGCTTCGCGTGAGGCTGCCAAACAGTCGCGGCCCATTGAAACGGATATTATTCTTTGGGGATTATTGCAACAAGAAGACAGTATGGCCGTTCACGTATTGGAAAATATGGATATTGATACGGCCGGCATTATTGAAGAAATTGAAGAAAGAGTACCCGTTCGCCAAGGCGGTGAAGAAACCCCGGACACGGATACGGGAACTGAAAAAGAAAACCCTCTCGCCCTTTACGGGCGCGATTTAAATAAAGATGCGAAAGACGGCAAAATCGATCCCGTCATCGGCAGAGATAAGGAAATTGACAGGGTCATCCAAATTTTGTGTCGGCGTACGAAGAACAATCCGGTTCTTCTCGGATCACCCGGCGTAGGCAAAACAGCTGTAGCCGAAGGATTGGCGCAAAAAATTGCAGACGGCCATATTCCTAAGCCGTTGGCAGATAAACGTGTCATCTCCTTGAGCATGGCAAGTCTGGTTGCCGGCACTAAATATCGCGGCGAATTTGAAGAGCGGATCAAACAACTCTTGGAAGCGGTTAAAGAAGACTCATCGTTAATTTTGTTTATTGATGAATTGCATCAATTAATCGGTGCCGGTTCGGCTGAAGGGACTATGGATGCCGCCGACATCTTAAGCCTGCCTTGGCCAGAGGTGAACTTCAGTGTATCGGTGCCACGACGACGGATGAATATCGCAAGTATATTGAAAAGGACTCGGCCTTGACTCGCCGATTCCAGCCGGTACGCGTAGAAGAACCGACGGAAGAAGAGGCTCTGGCTATTTTGCGGGGATTAAAAGGACCGTATGAAGACTTTCATCATGTTCACTTTACGGACGAAGCCTTGTCGGATGCGGTAAAACTGTCTGCTCGTTATATTGCTGACAGATATTTGCCCGATAAGGCTATTGATGTTATTGATGAAGCGGCTTCTAAGGTTCGCTTGGAACATGCCGCTTCTAACGGTGAATTAAAAGAAGCGGAAGACGAATTGGCACGAATTGAAAAGAAAAAAAGTGAACTTTCGGCAGCCGAAAAGTTTGAAGAGTGTGCCGCTTTGCGTGATAAGGCCAAAGAGATGGAAGAACGAATTCGTGAGTTAAAAGAAGCCCAAAAGGCAAAAGACCGGCCTCAGGTTTTAAGCTCTCATATTGCCGATGTCGTTTCCGTCTGGTCGGGAGTGCCCGTACAAAAAATCGGTACGACTGAAGCGCAACGCCTTCTTAACTTGGAAGATGAGTTGCATAAACGGGTTATCGGGCAAGATGAAGCTGTTCGAGCTGTGGCTAAAGCCATGCGCCGTTCCGGAGCGGGTCTGAAAGATCCGAAGCGACCAGTCGGCTCTTTCCTTTTCCTGGGGCCCAGCGGCGTAGGTAAAACGGAGCTGGCACGTGCCTTGGCTGCCGGCCTTTTCGGTGATGAAGAGGCCATGATTCGCATCGATATGAGTGAATTTACGGAATCTCATGCCGTAGCGCGACTCGTCGGTTCTCCGCCCGGTTATGTAGGGTACGATGAAGGGGGAGAATTAACCGACAAAGTTAGAGAAAAACCGTATAGCGTCATCTTATTTGACGAAGTGGAAAAAGCGAGCCATAACTTCTTCAACCTTCTTTTACAAATCCTTGATGACGGTCGTTTAACGGATTCAAAGGGGCGAACTGTCGATTTCAGAAATACGGTTATTATTATGACCGGGAATCTGGGTGCTAATCGTTTGAAGTCCGAAGTGCCTACAATGGGTTTTAATGTCGGACACGAGTCGGAAGATGACAGGCTCCATGCCTTTGAAGGTGTAAAGAAGGATATTATGACGGATGTTCGCAAGTTCTTTAAACCCGAGTTCCTCAATCGATTGGATGAAATTCTGATCTTCAAACCTTTGACTAAAGACGACTTGCGTCATATTGTACGCCTCATGATTCACACCCTGGAAGATAAGGTAAAAGAAAAAGGGGTAGCCGTAGACGTGACGGAAAAGGCGACGGAGGTCCTGGTCGGAGAAGGAACCGACTTTGCATATGGGGCTCGTCCTTTACGGCGTGCCTTGCAAAAGCTCGTCGAAGACAAGCTGTCCGAGTATATGCTGGAAGGGACTTTAAAAGAAGGCATGAAGGTGTGTATTGACAGTAAAGACGGGAAAAAGATCGATTTTCAGATGATATAAGGAGTCGATATGGCAAAAATAAAGACCCGTTTCGTCTGCAACAATTGCGGCAGCGTTTCAACCCGATGGTTGGGTCGTTGCCCGCAGTGCGGCGAATGGAATACGCTCGTTGAAGAACAAACCGTTCCGCAAGCTCCCAAAGGAGTGGCTTCCTCGGTACGAAGCGAAGGCACGGAACCCGAGTTATTGAAGTCTGTACGTATGGAATCAATGAGTCGTTTGCAAACGGGAATTGACGAATTGGATACGGTTTTGGGCGGTGGCATTGTACCCGGGGCCTTGATTCTTCTGAGCGGCGACCCGGGTATCGGCAAGTCTACGTTGGTTTTGCAAACGGCAGCAGCCGTAAGTCGGGAAGCCGGTACGGTATTGTATGCATCAGGTGAAGAGTCGGCCGGACAAATTAAAATGAGAGCCGATCGTTTAAATATTAAAGTCGACGACCTCTTCGTGCAAGCCGATACCTATTTGGATTCGGTCTTAAAAGAAGCAAAGTCGAGAAATGTCGGACTGCTTATCATTGATTCTATTCAGACCATGTATACGAGTGACTGTGACGGGGCACCGGGGAGTCAGACTCAAGTTCGTGAAGGAACGAATAAGCTCATGAATTTTGCCAAGTCTACGGGCATTCCCGTCATCGTTATCGGACATGTTACCAAAGAAGGTGCCATTGCGGGCCCTCGACTAATGGAACATTTGGTGGATACGGTATTGTACTTGGAAGGGGAACGGCATTATCAGTTTCGCGTTCTTCGCAGCATGAAAAACCGTTTCGGATCGACTAATGAAACGGGGCTCTTTACCATGACCGAAGGCGGCTTGGAAGAACTGGTCAATCCATCGGCACTTTTACTGGCTGAGCGTTCGGCCGGTCAGGCCGGTTCTACTGTTGCCGCCGTCATGGACGGTATGCGGCCCCTTATGGGTGAGATTCAGGCCCTTACTTCACGTTCCGTTTTTGCCGTACCCAGGCGGACTGTTGTAGGTATGGATTATAATCGATTGATCTTGCTTTTAGCCGTATTGGAAAAACGGGCGGGCATCAACCTATCGACTCAAGATGTATATATTAACGTGGCCGGCGGTTTGAAGATGTCCGAAACGGCAGCCGATCTTCCTGTGGCTCTGTCTGTTGTATCATCTTTTCGAGATCTGCCTGTTCATGCGGAAACGGTCGTCATGGGGGAAATCGGCCTGACAGGTGATATCAGACGGGTGCCTCATGCACGAAGACGCATTCAGGAAGCGGCTAAATTGGGATTTAAGCGGTTTATCATTCCCGAAGGCAACAGGGATGATATAGATGTAAAAAAGTATGATATTCTTTGCGTAAAGACGGTAAAAGAAGCGATTGAGAAAGCTTTTAAGATCTAGCAAAAAGGTGTGGCACGTAAGATATTAAAATACGGGAGATGGTCATATGAATAAGGTTGTAGTAGTTATCGACATGCAAAACGACTTCGTTGACGGAAGTCTGGGAACGACAGAAGCCCAAAAGATAGTTCCGCACGTGAAGACTGAAGTTGAAGCGGCCCAAAAAGCCGGTGCATTTTTGGTTTTTACGATGGATACTCACGGTAAAAATTATCTGGAAACTCAGGAAGGAAAGAATCTGCCTGTCGAACACTGTATTCAAGGGACTAAGGGATGGCAGATTATCGACACCTTGCAGCCGTACGTGAAGTCGGCTGTGGCAGTTGTGGAAAAAGCCGACCTTCGGCTCTAAGGACTTACCGGATCTTTTAGCCGATTATGATGAAATCGAGCTCATGGGACTCTGCACGGATATTTGTGTTGTTTCCAATGCTCTCATGCTGAAGGCATTTTTATCCTGAAAAAAATCTGTATCCGTTGTATCTTCCTGCTGTGCCGGAGTGACTCCCGAAAGTCATGAAGCGGCTTTTAAAAAAACAATGCAAATGTGTCAAATAAAAAAATTTGCTGATTTTTCGCAATAAGGGAAATAATCTGCATAGATAAAAATAAGACAGCTTGAGCTGTCTTATTTTTTTGTATGAGAATATATTTTTTATTAGCCGATGTGAATGGATTATAAGAAATCGGAATAATTGACCCCTTTGTATATGAATGTAAATAAAGAGTTTTTATAGGCTTTGTAACGACGGGTTACCTGGAAAGCGGCATGGATACATGATATAATTAAACAGTTTTAAAAGGTTAAGGATCATTTGCGGGAGGTGACGTAGTATGTCTGATGATCAACGTTCTTCCAATGCTGAAAGGGAAACGGGTAAGGCACGTCGCGTAAAGGTACATAAAATGGCCGATACGCTCATGCGTTGGCTCATTGTCCTCGTAGTGGCCATTATCTTTGTTGTATTGGCTGACGAACTCATTACGACGCCCTTTTTCAGTGCCGAGTTGGAAGGCGAGGCAACGGGATTTTTCAGTCTGACAGTCCTGACAGTTATTGCATACGTAGTCGGGGCTTTGGTCGGAGCCGTTGTCGGTTATATTTTATCTCACTTTATTTTGCGCCTCATTTGGGCGGCTATTCATCGTATCGAATTCAGTCTGGGATCTCTTTCGGGACAGGACCTTCTTGCCGGAACCGTGGGCTTGCTTATTGGACTTATAATTGCTAATTTAATCGGATTCGCCTTTGCCCGGCTCCCCATTATCGGGGCTTACGGTCCTATTGTTTTCAACCTTGTTTTCGGCTATGCCGGAATGAGCATTGCCGTACATAAAAAAGCGGAAGTGTCCGGCCTGTTGGCTAACTTTCGCTTAGGCAAACAAGCCAAGGAAAGATCTGTAAAAAAGACGGGAAGTACCAAGTTGTTGGATACGAGTTCCATCATTGACGGTCGAATTGCCGAGCTGTGTGCTACGGGATTTTTAGAAGGACCGCTCCTCGTGCCCGTCTTCGTGCTGGAAGAGCTTCAACTCATTGCCGACTCGGCAGACTTATTGAAACGGACTAAAGGTCGGCGCGGCTTGGATATTTTGAAACAAATGCAAGAGGACGGCCACGTAGATGTGCACATTATTAATGATGATTTTGATGACATTCAGGGCGTAGACTCAAAATTGGTGCGCCTCGGCCGTGATCTTAAGGCCAAGGTCATTACCAACGATTACAATCTGAATAAGGTAGCAGAATTACAAGGTGTCGTTGTTCTCAATATTAACGATTTGGCCAATGCCATGAAGCCGGCACGTGTTCCCGGCGAAGAAATGACCGTTCTTATCGTCAAGGCCGGTAAGGAAGAAAACCAAGGGATCGCTTACTTGGAGGACGGTACGATGATTGTCGTGGAAAATGGACAAAAGTATATCGGTATGTCCGTCCCCGTTACCGTAACTTCCGTATTGCAAACTTCGGCGGGACGTATGATTTTTGTCAAAGTATCTGATTAGAAACAGGTGGAGTGCTTGAAAGTATCTGTTATTGTAGTTGCCGCCGGATCGGGACGACGATTCGGCTATGAACGAAATAAACTTTTTTTATCCCCTCTGCGGAAAAAAATCGTTTTAGAACATACGCTGACCAATCTCTTTGCGGCTAAGTACGTGTCCGAGACCGTTATTGTCGTGTCCGAACGGGATCGTAAAGACGTGGAAGGGGTGGTAAGGGCTTTGAAGCCGTCTATTCCCGTGAAATATGCCATCGGCGGTGCCGAGCGGGAAGATTCCGTATATAACGGTCTCTTACTGACTGCCGAGGATTGCGACATCGTCATGGTTCACGACGGGTCTCGCCCCATGGCCGGCCCCGAGTGGTTTGATAATGCCGTCTCCGTCATGGAACGAGCTGATGCGGCCGTTTATGCCGTGCCTGTAAAGGATACGGTGAAACTTCGAGAAGATGCGGAGACGACGGAACCTCAACGGCTGAAAACCTTGAACCGCAGCCGCCTTATTGCCGTGCAAACGCCGCAGATTTTTCGCCGTTCGGTCTTGAAGAAGGCTCATGAATATGCGAAAGAAAAGGGCTTCAGCGGTACAGATGACGCTTCGTTGGTCGAGGCCTGCGGTGTTCCCATTGTCGTATTAAACGGTGACGAGCGTAATCTCAAGGTAACAACACCCGACGATATTCCCGTTTTGGAGTTTTACTTAAACGGGCCGACGAAGCACTGTGTCGGTAGCGGCTATGACGTACACCGTCTTATAGCAGGTCGTAAACTTATTTTGGGAGGTGTTACGGTTCCTCACGGTAAGGGGCTGGAAGGTCACTCCGATGCGGATGTATTGGTTCATGCCGTCATGGATGCCCTCCTCGGGGCAGCGGGTCTTAAGGATATAGGCACGTACTTTCCTGATACGGATGCGGCCTACAAGGATGTGTCCAGTATTGCTCTTTTACGCAAGGTTAAGCAAATTCTTGTAGAAAACGGGTGTCGCATTATCAATGTGGATGCTACCTTGTTGGCTCAAGAGCCGAAGGTTAAACCTTATATTTCCCAAATGGTTCATAATATAGCTGTGGCTTTGGAAATGGATGAAAGTAATGTATCCGTTAAGGCCACGACGACGGAGCGACTCGGCTTCGTCGGTAATGAAGAGGGCATGGCGGCACAAGCGGCGGCTATGGTTCTCAAGTACAATGCAATTTAGGAGGAATTGATTTATGTCTAAGCAAGTTCGCGTACGTTTCGCTCCCAGCCCGACCGGGCCTTTTCATATAGGAGGTGCCCGTTCGGCACTCTTTAATTATCTTGTAGCCGCTCATAATGACGGAACTTTTGTCGTCCGCGTAGAAGATACGGACCAAAAGCGGTCTACGCGCGAATCGGAAGAAAACATAAAAGAAGCCCTCCACTGGTTGGGGATTAACTGGGATGAAGGCATTGATGTAGGCGGTGATCACGGACCGTATCGTCAAATGGAACGCCTTGATTTATATCGTCAATATACGGAAAAACTGTTGGCTGAAGGCAAAGCTTACTACTGCTTCTGTACACCCGAAGAGTTGGAAGCCGAAAAAGATGCACAAATGGCCAAGGGAGAAACGCCCGTTTACGGCGGCACGTGCAGTCATCTTTCGGAAGAACAGATAAAACAGTATCTGGCTGAAGGTAGACCGCATGTCATACGCATTAGAACGCCGAAGCACAAAACTTACGAAGTAGATGATATTGTTCGTGGCAAGGTGCCTTTTGATTCCGATAAAATCGGGGATTTCGTTATTGTTAAATCCGATGGGGTGCCGGTTTATAACTACTGTGTAGTCCTTGATGACGCCCTTATGGAAATTACCCATGTTATTCGGGCGGAAGAACACCTGTCAAACACACCGCGTCAGCTTGTTTTGTATGAAGCGCTGGGATTTGAACCTCCCAAGTTTGCTCATGTATCTCTCATTCTCGGTGCAGATAAGAAAAAGATGAGTAAACGTCACGGGGCCACATCCGTACAACAGTATCGGGATATGGGATACTTGCCCGAAGCACTGTTTAACTTCCTGGCCTTGCTCGGATGGACACCTGACAGCGATAAGGAAATTTTCAGTAAAGAAGAACTGTGTAGCATGTTTACTCTTGATCGTGTGGCGAAAAACCCGGCAGTTTTCGATATTGAAAAACTTAATTGGATTAACTTCCAATATATGAAAGAATTGGACGGCCCTTCGTTAGTAACACTTTGCTTACCTCATTTACAGAAGGCCGGCTACGTGTCGGAAACCCTGATGCGAACACCTTAACCTGGGTTGAAACGATGGTAACGGCTTTGCGTGAACACATTCAGTACGGTGCTCAAGTTACCGATGCGGCTAAAGTCTTCTTTACCGATGAATATGAACCGGAAAACGAAGAAACGGCAGCCGTATTGAAAGAAGAAACGGCTCCCGCCGTTCTTACGGCCTTTTTGAAAGAGCTGGAAGCCTTGGACGAAGTTACGGCCGATACGGTTCAGCCTCTCTTCAAGAAGGTACAAAAGGGGGTAGGCGTTAAAGGCAAGTTCGTGTACATGCCTATCCGCGTGGCTTTGACCGGTGTTATGCACGGTCCGGACCTGAACGTCATCATCGCTTTAATGGGACGTGAAAAAGTGGTACAGCGCTTGCGCCGCAGCGGACTTATTGCGGAATAAATCAAGGTAAAAAGGGAGTGTCTTTAGGAGATACTCCCTTTTAATTTTATCCAAGTATCCTATTGACAGGAAAGTGATAAGTCATATAATATTATGTATTATATATAGCTTTCTACGGAAAGTGTACAATGACGAAGACCGAAATGTGTTTATCCTTCGGCACTACAGAGAGACGAGGCGGTCGCTGAAAGCCTTGTCAGATTGCCCGATGATAAAACTGCCTTCGCGAGTCGGTCGAGTGAACGATAGTAGCTCGATCCGGATACCGCCGTTACCGGTTATGAAGATTACGACTATGTCGTAAAACAGAGTGGAACCGCGGGCCACCGTCTCTGTCAGGGGATGGGGGCTCTTTTTATGTTAAATAGGAGGTTATGATGAGAGAATTAACCGTATATAATACGCTATCCAGAAAAAAAGAGGTTTTTAAGCCTGTTACCCCCGGGCAAGTGAAGATGTATGTTTGCGGTATTACGCCGTATAACCATTCGCACATGGGAAATGCGCGTCCCTTTGTTACTTGGGATGTTATTAAACGTTATTTGAAGCACTTAGGCTATGCCGTTACGCATATTCAAAACTTTTACGGATGTGGATGATAAGATTATCAATGCCGCCAACGGGGAAGAAGTATCGTGGGATACAATTGCCAATCGGTATATCGCTTCTTATTTTGAAGTCATGGATAAGCTCCACATTCAACGTGCTGATAAATATCCGCGCGTATCTGAACATATGGATGATATTATCGCCATGATTTCCAAACTGATTGAAAACGGCCATGCCTACGAGTTGGACGGAGATGTATATTATCGTGTTCAGAGTTTTGAACACTACGGGGAATTGAGCCATCGTTCCTTGGACGATATGATGGCCGGAGCACGTATCGAAGTGGACGACCGCAAAGAAAATCCCATGGACTTTGCTCTCTGGAAAGCTGCTAAACCGAGTGAACCGTCTTGGGACAGTCCTTGGGGAAAAGGCCGTCCGGGTTGGCACATTGAATGCTCGGCCATGAGCTTAAAATACTTGGGCGAACCCTTTGATTTTCACGGTGGCGGCAGTGATTTGATATTCCCTCACCATGAAAATGAAATCGCTCAGACTGAAGCTTGTTGCAATCACGGCCCTATGGTCAATTATTGGGTACACAACGGCTTCATTACTATTGATTCTGAAAAGATGAGTAAGTCATTGAATAACTTTTTCCTCGTCAAAGACGTATTGGAACATTACAGTCCCGATGCGCTTAGATACTTCCTCATATCCAATCATTACAGAAGTCCCTTGGATTTTAGTGACGAACGCTTGACGGAAATGACTCGTAGCCTGGAACGCCTCGGTACGGCTATTGATAATACTTTGTGGTTATTGGAACAGCCGTCGGGCAGCAAATCCGAGGTATCGGCTGCTTTATTGGCCGATGCGCAACGTACTATGGAAGATTTTGAAACGGCTATGTGTGATGACTTCAACACGGCTCTTGCCAGTGCGGCCATGTTTGAATTGGCTAAGAAAGTCAATATTTATACGAACGAAGTATCGACGAACGGCGTACCGGCAGACAGTGCCGTCCTTTCGGAAGTAAAGCGTATTTTTAAAACTATGACGGATATTCTCGGGGTCTTGGAGGATCGCTGGAACGGTACGGCCGGAAAAGCGGATGATAAGGACTATGCAGCCTTGATGGATGTTATTCTTGAATTGCGCCAGGAATGCCGGGCTCAGAAGCAATATGCTTTGGCCGACGCTATTCGCGACAAGTTGTCGGACTTGGGAATTACCATTGAAGACTCGCCTCAGGGAGCGCGTTGGAAAAAGTGAAATTCGAACAGTTTCAACAAGTAAAGAAAGAAGCCCTTAAGGCCTTTGCAGACGATACGACCTTGAACGTACCGTTTGTTGATGCAGCCCGTACGGACTCGTTGAATCTGGCACTCATAGGCGATGCCTATTATGCCTTGACTTTGCGTCGTTGCTTAACGGCTACGGGTATACCCAATGCTCGGGTATTGCATTCCCTGGCGGCCGAATTTGTTTCCGCCAAGGTGCAGTCCGTCGTTTATGAAGCCCTTAAAGAAGATTTTACAGAAGAGGAAACGGCTGTTTGCCGCCGAGCACGCAATGCGAAGATGCAAGTTCCCAAGAGTGCCACTGTCGGTGAATATCGCAACAGTACGGCCTTGGAAGCACTTATCGGCTATCTGATTCTTTCCGAACAAGATGAACGGTTACAGCAAATCATGAATTGCATTGTTTCTTATACACGAAAATATAGTCGTGACTCACATAAGGAGTAGCCTGTGGATACATCGATTATTGCAGGACGCAACAGTGTCACCGAAGCCCTGAAAGCAGGGCGTTCGGTGACAAAAATTTATATGACTGCCAAAAAAGAGGCACCGCCTTTGGCTCGTATTCGAACTTTGGCGAAAGAGCGGAAAATTCCCGTCGAATTCGTCGATACTCGGGCCATGGAGCGATTGGCTCAGGGCGTACGGCATCAAGATGTCATTGCCCTTGCTGCAGCTGTTGACTTTGCCGATTTGGATGATGTCTTGGCCAAGGTTCAGGAAAAGGGGGAGATGCCCTTTTTGGTTCTTGCCGACGGCATTGAAGACGTCCACAATTTGGGTGCTATCATTCGTACGGCCGAATGTGCCGGTGTACATGCCGTTTTGGTGCCGCAAAGGCACAGCGCCCCTATAAATGAAACGGTAGCCAAGACCTCGGCCGGTGCCGTGGAATACATGCCGGTCGTTCGTATCGGCAATGTGACGACCACGTTGAAACAATTAAAAAAACAGGGGTTCTGGGTTTTAGGGGCCGACATGGTCGGCGAAGAAAACTATTACTCCCTGTCTGCCGATATGCCACTGGTATTGGTTATCGGTAGTGAAGGTAAGGGGATATCCCGTCTTGTGAAGGACAATTGCGACGTACTCGTACGTATTCCTATGTTCGGTCGGATTAACTCGTTAAATGCTTCCGTAGCGGCAGCTCTTCTCATGTATGAAGTAGCTCGTAAACGACACCGGGAAAAGTAGGTGCGAAAATGAAAGATCTCTATATCATAGACGGCTATAATATTATTTTTGCTTGGAAAGATTTGCAGACTCTGGCCGATGAATCATTGGAACATGCACGTCAACGACTGGTCGATACGATTGCGGGTTACGGTAAAATAAAAGGAGTCGAAGCGGTTATTGTTTTCGATGCCATGTACACGGATGAAGGGGCGAAAGAAGAGTCCGTCGGCAAGGATTGTCGCATTGTCTTTACGGATAAGGATGAGACGGCGGACAGTCGTATAGAACGCCTTGTGTACGAGCATCGACGGGAACGACGAAGCCTTTTTGTCGCCACCTCGGACGGAACCGAGCAACAGCAGATTCTCGGTAGCGGGGCCTACCGCGTATCGGCGCGGGAACTTGCTGAAGATGTAGCTCGTATGAAACACGAAGAAAAACGATATGTGCACAGTGAGGTTCATTTGACGGGAGGCCGCAATGAAGTCGTCCATCGCGTGAAGAATACGGACGTTTGGGAAAAGCTGGAAAAAATACGTCGCTCGAAATAGGAGATAGATATGGAAGAACGGCAAGATACAAATTTTCAGGATATGGCGGATGAAAAAGTGGCAGCTCTGGCATCAGCCGGCAATGCGGCCGCTTCCGATTATTTAATACAAAAATATCGAAACCTTGTTAAATCCAGAGCTCATGCCTACTTTCTTGTCGGAGCCGATACGGAAGACCTGGTGCAGGAAGGGATGATCGGCCTTTACAAGGCTATTCGCGATTTCAAGCCGCACATGCATACTATTTTCAGTGCTTTTGCGGAAATTTGTATTACGCGTCAAATTATTTCAGCCGTTAAGACGGCAACGCGGTATAAACATGCTCCGTTGAACTCGTACGTCTCCATCGATCGTCCCGTTTATGCAGATGAATCCGAACGCACCTTGCAGGATGTTTTGACCGGAGAAAAAGACCTGAACCCGGAAGAACTCGTCATTAATGAAGAAGCGTACAAAGACATGGAACTGCGCATGAACGAGGTGCTCAGCGACTTGGAATGGCAAGTTCTGTTGGCCTATTTGGAAGGAAATCGTACAATGAAACGGCTGAGAGTCTCAATCGTCCCGTAAAGTCCGTCGATAACGCCTTACAGCGTATTAAACATAAGCTGGAGGAATATGTGCATGCTCGTGACGGGAGAAATTCTATTGATAGATAGTTGAAAAAAGTGTACAATAATTGCGTCAGCATGAGTATAAGGAGGAGTACGGTGATTAACTTTTTGGAAGTTCTCGTAACTATAGTATCGTTAATTTTAATCGGTGTTGTCGTAGCACAAAAGAGCAAGACTCAGGGAATGGGTGCAGGCTTCGGCGGCGGTGCGGAAGATTTGTTCGGCAGTCGGGCACGCGGTATGGATGCCTTGCTTTCGAAAATGACCATTTTCTTTTCCGTCATTTTCGCCATCTTGACCCTTGTCTTGGGACGATTGATGCATACATTTTAAACAACGGAACCTGCGGTACTTACCGCAGGTTTTTTGTTGCCCGAAACAGCAGACGTACATGAGATATGATATAATATTTTTATATGTGTATCAGTAGATTGTGGAAGTAAAAGGAGAGACACGCTTCGTGGTTTTTCAAGGCAAACAGCGGCATATGACGGAGAAGGTCGCAGAAATAACAGGAATATATAAGGGATATACGCGTTCCTTCGGTTTTGTCGTCACGCCTGACGGAGAAGATGACGTATACGTAGCCGAAGAAAATCGACATACGGCCATGAGTAACGACAAGGTTATCGTTAAGATTACGTCTTCCGTAGGAAAGCGTAAAGAAGGGACGATTGCAACTATTCTCGAACGAGCCAATGAAACTTTGGTGGGAACCTATGACCGTCAGGCTCATTTCGGGTTTGTGACCCCTGATGATCCGCGTTTACATGAAGATGTGTACATTCCCTTGGATAAAGCCTTGAACGCTCGTACCGGAGCGAGAGTAGCCGTAAAGATTACGGCATGGCCTCAGGAATATCAGAAGGCGGAAGGCGAAATTACGGAAGTTCTCGGCTATACGGGCGATAAGGACCTGGATGTAAAGGTTATTATGGCACGTCACGGTCTGCCTTTTTCCTTCCCGGACGAAGTAGCGGAAGCAGCCGATGCTTTGGATAAGACTGTAAGCCTTGAAGCGGGACTGGCTGATTATCGCGATAGACAACTTATTACCATTGACAGTGAAGATGCCAAGGATTTGGATGATGCCGTTGACGTGGTTCGCCTGTCTAACGGGCATTATCGATTGGGTGTTTATATTGCCGACGTAAGTCGCTACGTAAATCCGGGTCGGTCATTGATGAAGAGGCCTATAAGCGAGGGACCAGCGTCTACCTTGTAGACCGTGTTATCCCCATGTTACCGGAAGTTTTGAGTAACGGCATTTGCAGTTTAAATGCCGGAGAAGACCGGTACAGCATGGCCTGCGTTATGGAAATAGATGAAACGGGTCTTGTCGTATCCCGGCATATCGGACCTGCAGTCATTCGTGTCAAACGACGTTGTAATTACAAGGAAATACGGAAGGCTTTGGAAGACGGGATTATTCCCGATGATTTGCAGCCCTTCATGCCTATGATTGAAGACCTGCGTGACCTGTCCAAGATTTTAAAAGATATGCGTCTGCGTCGAGGTGCCGTGGACTTCGAGTTTCCGGAATTTAAGATTATTCTCGATGAAGAAGGCACTCCTTTACGGATGGAAGAGCGGCAACGTTCCGTAGCTGAACGGATTGTAGAAGAAGCCATGCTCATTGCCAATGAAACCGTTTCCACCTACTTGGAAGGGACGGGAAACCCGACGGTTTTCAGAATTCATGAAATACCGGACAAAGAACGGATTGAAATGATGAAAACCGTGTTGTCCGTATTTAATCTGCCCGTTCCTTCAGCAGAGAATCCGACGCCTGAAGAATTCCAGCTTCTTTTGGAAAAGGCGGCGGGAACGGAGGCGGAACAAGTTGTTCAGACCATAGCCTTACGCGCTATGCAACAGGCTCGTTATGCGACTGTAAATACCGGCCACTTCGGCTTGGCTTCTGAAAGCTATACGCACTTTACATCGCCCATTCGACGTTATCCCGATTTATTGGTTCATCGATTGTTGCGTAAATATGCGGCGCACCCTGTTGTAAAGGCTGAAGAAAAAGCGGCGGATGCATTGTTTGGCCAATGCGGCCGACCATGCGAGTGTGCGCGAACGCGTAGCCGTTGAAGCGGAACGAGATACGGCGGATTTGAAGAAGGCCCAGTATATGAAACCCTTTATCGGCGAGTCGTATGAGTCCCATATTACGGGGATTACAGGATTCGGACTCTTCGTATCCCTCGACGACGGTATTGAAGGCCTGGTTCATATTTCCTATTTACGGGATGACGAATACATTTTTGACGAAGGGACATATACCCTCGTAGGTTGTCGAAGCGGTCGCCGCTATCGGTTAGGTGATGCTATGACCGTTACCTTGGCTTCCGTCGATACGGAACGCTGTGAAATCGATTTTGTTCCCGGGCGTATTGATTCTTTAGAAGATTTACAGACCCTTTTGGCCGGTCGTAAAGCGAAAAAGAGCGGAAAAAAGACTGAAAAGAAGTCGGGTAAGAAAGATCGCAAAAAGGGACAAAAAAAGGAAAAGATCCCTTCATCCCAATCACAGAAGAGTCGTAAAAAGGGTTCTAAACTCAGTAGCGTAAAAGGAAACTCGAAGAAAAACGGTAAGGGAAAGGGTAAAGGAAAGAAAAAGCACAGGAGGTAACACCGTGGCGGAAACAAAGGGCATGAAATATATTACGGACAATAGAAAAGCCCGACACGATTATTTTATACATGACACGTACGAAGCCGGCTTGGCTCTTACGGGAACGGAAGTAAAGTCGCTGCGTGCCGGCCGAGTGAATCTGAAAGACAGTTTTTGCCGTATTGATGACGGTGAAGCCTATATAGTCGGTATGCATATCAGTCCGTACGAACAGGGCAATCGTTTTAATGCCGATCCCTTACGGACTCGCAAATTGCTGTTACATAAATACGAAATTGTCAAACTTATCGGTGCGACCAAGGAAAAGGGGTATACACTTATTCCCCTTAATTTGTATTTCAAAAAAGGACGGGTCAAGGTGACCGTCGCTTTGGCAACTGGCAAAAAGCTTTATGACAAACGACAGGCCATAGCGGAAAGAAGCAAAACGCGATATTGAAAGACGCATGAAGAATAAAGAATATTAGAGTAGACATAACAGTCGGAGGAATAGATTATGAAATGTCGTCAATGCGATAATGAAGCCGTATATGCAGACGGCTTGTGCGAGTCCTGCCATGCCCGTCAACAAGAGGATGTGCAGGTCATGTCCCGGGCCGAGCGGGACGGATTTACGGGTCAGACCGTTGATGAAGAAGGACGTGTATATACTGAGGACGTAAGAGAAGATGAAAGACTTCAGGGGCGGGTCCATATTTACACCAAAATGCCCTTGCGTATTAAGGCGGCCTTAGCGGTCATTATCTTCTTAATAGCCGCCGTCATCGTCGGTATTTTCGGCCTTTTACTGGTTGCCTTGCCGTATTTACTTGCCATCCTGGGGATTTATATTGTTTATTCCGTTGTACGTAAATTTTTGAGTTGACTGCAGTAGGTGAAAACTATGAAAAAAAACTTGATGATTATTGACGGAAGTAGTCTGTTATATCGGGCTTTTTATGCCATGCCGCCTTTGAGCGACAGTCAGGGACGGCCGACTAATGCCGTGTACGGGTTTTTAAATATGCTCTTGAAACTTTACGCCGATTTGGATCCGTATTACGTGGCCGTCGCCTTTGATAAGGATAAACATACGTTCAGAAACGAATTATATGCCGATTATAAGGCGACGAGAAAACCGGCTCCCGATGAATTGCGACCTCAGTTTGCACTCATTCGGGAGGTTTTGGCATGTTTAGGCATCCATGTGCTGGAAACGGAAGGCTATGAAGGTGATGATATTATCGGGACCGTTGCCAAACAGGTGCCGACGGACAATACGTCCGTGTCCGTTATTACGGGTGACCGTGATGCTTTGCAGTTGGTAGATGACAACATTACGGTGTATCTGACTAAAAAAGGTATTTCCGAGATGCTTGCCGTCACTCCCGGTGTCATGCAAGAAGAGTACGGATATACACCCGCTCAGGTCATTGATATGAAGGCCCTCATGGGCGATACGTCTGACAATATTCCCGGAGTTCCCGGTGTGGGTGAAAAAACGGCGCTTAAATTGATTACCGAATACGGTACGGTTGAGGGCGTATATGAACATTTAGATGATATAAGCGGCAAGAAGTTGCGTGAAAAACTGGCGGATAATGAAGATAAGGCTATGTTGTCCAAAAAATTGGCTACCATTAATTGCCATGTACCCGTTGAATTCGACGAGGCGGGATTTTTGCCCCATCCGCGGGAGGGGGACGTGCGCGATTTATTCAAACAGCTGGGCTTTCGCAATCTGCTCAAACGTTTCGCCGCCTTTGATCGGTTCACATTTTTGGAACAAGCTGAAGAGACGGTGACTCTAAAGCAGTTGAAAGAATTGAAGGCCCGTGATGTGAAGGGGCAGACGGTAGCCTTAGCGGCTCATTATGAAAATACACCGGGACATTTGAAAATAAGCACCTTGACGTTAGCCGTTGAAGGCGGTGTATACGAGGTAAAAAGTGAGGATATAGGACAGTGGCTTACGGCTTTGGAAGATTCTGAGACCGTTGTGACCGCTGACGGGAAATCCCTGTATAAGGCGGCTCTTTGTGCGGGAATAGGCGCTTTGCCCGTATATGATGTAACCTTGGCAGCCTATCTGTTGGACCCGACGCGTACGGCTTACGGCCTGACTTATTTGTCTGAAGTATTCGGGCGCCCTCTGAATGAAGTTAAGGGCGAGGCTCAAAATGAGACGGCTAACGAAGCCGCTTTCGTCTATTCCCTCTACGGACCTGTACAACAGGCCCTGGAAGAAAAAGGGCTGTCATCCCTTTTTGAAACTATCGAATCCCCCTTGGAACGGACTCTGGCCGTTATGGAATTAAACGGTTTTACTGTAAACAGAGAACGTCTGGAAGAGATGAAGGCCGACTTGTCTCGAGAAGCGGATGCCTTGGAAACGGAAATTTACGACTTGGCCGGTGAGTCCTTTAATATTAATTCGACGAAGCAGTTGGGCGTTATTTTATTTGAAAAAATGGGCCTTCCCGTTATAAAAAAAACAAAGACCGGGTACTCGACGGATTCGTCTGTCTTGGAAGAATTGGCGGAACAAAGCGAGATCGTGCCGAAAAATACTCAAGTTCCGTGCCTTGAAGAAGTTGATTTCACGTACCTCGACGGCTTGGAACCGCTCATTGACGAGAAAACCGAGCGTGTTTACACGTCGTTTAACCAAATGGTGACGGCTACGGGACGTCTTAGCAGTTCGGATCCGAACTTGCAGAACATTCCTATTCGTACGGAACAGGGTCGCAAGATTCGTTCCTTCTTCGTACCCGGAGAAGGGTATGACTATCTCGTGTCCGGTGACTATTCACAAATAGAACTGCGCCTTTTGGCTCACTTGTCACAAGATCCGACAATGATTGACGGCTTTAAGCATAATCAGGACATTCACCGTCGAACGGCATCGGAAGTTTTCGGCGTGCCTTTTGACGAAGTGACCGGTGAACTGCGCTCTCATGCCAAGGCGGTGAATTTCGGTATTATTTACGGTATCAGCGATTTCGGCTTGTCGCGAAATCTGGGGATTACGCGCAATCGGGCTAAGGAATATATTGAATCGTACTTTGCCCGATACAGTACCATTCACGACTATATGAACGGGTTGGTGGAAGAAGCAAGACGCACCGGCGAATCACGTACCATGTTCGGTCGCTTACGCACCTTGCCGGAAATCGGCAGCAAGAATTTTATGCGCCGTTCCTTTGCAGAGCGTACGGCTATGAATACACCTATTCAGGGAAGTGCTGCCGACATTATCAAACTGGCTATGAATGCGGTTCAGAAAAAATTGGAAGCACTAAACCTGCATAGCCGCATGCTTGTACAGGTTCACGATGAACTGGTTTTAGAAGTGCCGGCACAAGAAAAAGAAACGATTGAACAACTTTTGAAAGAAACGATGGAAGAAGTCGTTACCCTGTCGGTACCGCTTATTGCCGATATTCATACGGGAACGAACTGGGAAGAAGCCAAGTAGGAGAACATCATGCCTGAACTTCCGGAAGTCGAAACGGTCCGTGCGACCTTGGAACCCGTATTGACGGGGCGAACGATTACCCATATAGATATTACCTTGCCGCGCCTTATAAAAAATGCGACGGTAGAGGCATTTTCAAAGGCCCTTTCGGGCTGCACCTTTACGGCCGTGGGGCGTAAAGGAAAATATTTGCGCCTTTGTACGGACGGAGCATCGGATTTACTCGTTCATTTGCGTATGACGGGAAGTCTTATTTATGACGTTGCAGGTGACAACAGGCCGAAGACAGCTCACATCGTCTTTCACCTCGATAAGGGCCTTCTTTACTATTGTGACGTGCGCACCTTCGGTTGTCTGTGGCTTGCAAAACCGGGTGAAAAGACGGGCATTTCCGGCTATGACGACCTCGGCCCCGATGCCAACTCGCCGGCTGTTACGGCTGATTATTTGCGTGAAAAAATGAAAGCTTCGTCGCGAACTGTAAAGTCCTTTTTGCTCGATCAGACCGTTCTGGCCGGATTGGGAAATATTTACGTAGATGAAGCGCTCTTTCTTGCCGGGATTCGCCCGTCGCGCCGCTGCAATCATATCGGCAAGGAGCGAACACAGAGACTGGCACAGGCCATTCATACCGTCTTGGCCGAAGGCATTGAATACGGCGGTACGACGATTCGAGATTTTGTCAACGGTAGCGGTCGAGAAGGGGAAAATCAGGAAAATCTGGCCGTTTACGGCCGCGAGGGAACGCCGTGCAAAACGTGCGGGACCCTTATTAAATACGTAAAACAGGGCGGCAGGGGTACTCACTATTGTCCGCACTGCCAACACTAGGAGGCAGCGATGTATCGAATCGGCTTGACCGGCTCCATTGCTACGGGAAAGAGTACGGTTACGAATATGTTGAAAGAATTGGGAGCCTTTGTCATTGACTGTGATAAGACGGCCCGAAATGTGGTGGCACCGGGAACCCGGGGGCTTGCAAAAATTGAAGAAGCCTTCGGGAAAGAGGCAATAGCTGCGGACGGGTTCATGGATCGCGTCTATATAGGCGATTTGGTGTTTAGGAATCCGGAGATGAAAAAACGCTTGGAAAACATTCTCTTTCCCCTTATTTTTGAGGCCTTGAATGAAGAACTTTTGCGCCTTGAAAGAGAGGGTGCAACGCCTGTCGTCTTTCTTGACATGCCGCTTTTGTATGAAGTAAAATATGACTCGTACGTCGATGAGGTATGGCTAGTATACGTTCCCTTTGAAGTACAGCTAAGCCGCTTAATGAAGCGGAACGGCTATACGAAAGAAGAGGCGCTATTACGGATTCATTCGCAAATTCCCGTCGATAAGAAAAAGGCGCTAGCTCAACAGGTTATCGATAACTCGGGAACTTTGGAAGATACAAAAGAGCAAGTGCGTTCTTTATGGAAAACGTTACAAACGTGTTTGTAAAACGGAGGCATCAGTGAGAAGAAAAAGCAGAACCGGTACAATTGTCATAGCCGTCTTTTTCGTTCTCCTGTCGGCATTTTACTTTTCAGGGTGGCGCCAGACCTTTATGCGTACCTTGGTGTATCCTCTGGAATACGACTATATTGTTCGTGAATATGCTCGCGTAAACGGTGTGCGTCCCAGCTTGGTGGCAGCCGTCGTTTTGGCGGAAAGTAAGTTTAAAGACAATGCATCTTCTCATCGCGGAGCCAGCGGTCTCATGCAAATTATGCCCGAAACGGGCGAGTGGATTGCCGAGGAAACGGGTATGATCGGCTTTAGACCCGAAATGCTTAATGACGTCAGTACGAATTTGCGCATGGGTACCTGGTATTTAGCTTACTTACTGCGTGAATACGACGGCAATACGGTGTTGGCACTGGCAGCTTATAACGCCGGACGCGGGCATGTAGACGAATGGATGAAGGAATACGGTTGGGATAAAAATTTTTCCGAGATAGACAGTATACCCTTTTCAGAAACGCGGGAATATGTTAAAGTAGTAATGCAAAACGAAGAGAAATACAAAGAGTTGTATGAATTTTAGTTTTCAGGCGGTTGTGGCGGAATGGCAGACGCGCTGTCTTCAGGCGGCAGTGATCTTTGGTCGTGCGGGTTCAAGTCCCGCCAACCGCACCATTTTTACTCATGGATGAGAGATTAATCGAAACAGTGAAACAATGGAATATGGATGCGTCTCTCCCACTTCAGGTGGGAGATTTTATATTACGGAAGGATTTCTCCGAAGCAAGTCTTCAAGATGGTGATTACGCAGTCGTCTTTTCGTATGTAAACGAACGCAAGGGGTGGACCGTCGAAGGCGTGTATCATAACGGGTCGGGAGACTTTTCCGTACGTACGGATATCGGCATGCTGGAATTTACGCTTATTGAGTTTATAACGGACGATTTTGCGACCTTTGCAAAGATGGTCGAAAAGCGATTGCCGCATATTATTGAAACTCACTATGTGCACTGCCGGGAAGATTTTTCCGTTATTTTAACGAATAAGGGCGTTCCCGACGGTGACTGGCAGGACCTCTTACCCCTCGAGTACGCCGGCTTTGAGCGGATTATCGAGCCATCTGAGGCCGTGCGGATTATTAACGGTTCTTACATGGTAGTAGCCTATTATGACGCATCGACTCGCAGCGGACTGTCGATTATGTACAACCTGTTGCGTGATGATTTTTTTGCAGAACGGCGTGTACGCAATTTCCCTAATCTCGTGCACGATTTTGACAGTAAGACGGTAGATGAATTGCGTACCGCCTTGTCGGAAAATTTGCGTTCCGTTCTGGACGACGTACGCGGACAGATAGAGTAATTACGCATTGTACGGACTCACTGCAAGTGGTATAATCATAAGTAATTTGTGGACTTTGTTTTGAGAGTGGGTGGAAACCCGCTCTCAAATTTTATGCGGACCTTATTTTTACGAACAGTTGGTGAAATGAATGAAACGAAGCGATATTGAACAATTGGTCTCACAAGAAGTAGAGACAATCATTGCCGGAACGGATTTGGAGCTCGTCGATGTCGAATACGTACGGGAACGGGACTGGTATTTACGTGTCTTTATTGATAAAGAAGGCGGTGTAGGCCTCGAGGACTGTCAGGCAGTGAGTGAAAAACTTTCCGAATTTCTCGATGTCAAAGATCCCATTACGGATAAATACTTGCTTGAAGTCTCTTCACCCGGTTTGGACCGTATTTTGAAGAAAGATGCGGACTTTGTTCGCTATAAGGACCGCGATGTGGATGTACACTTTTTTACACCCTACAAAGGGGTTAAAAGCCTTACGGCTCGTCTTGTCGGCAAGGATGAAAGCGGCGTCGTACATCTTCTCATAGATGATGAAGAAGCGGCCATAAACAGCAAGGATATTTCGCAAATACGATTACATATAGATTTTTAACGGAGGTTGTGCAACAGTGAATAAAGAATTGCTCAGTGCCATTGAATACTTGTCTAAAGAAAAGGGTGTTACGGCCGATGTCATCTGTGATTCCTTGGAAGCCGTGTTGATTACGGCTTATAAAAAGGAATACGATGGAAATCCCAACGCTACGGTTCGCTTAGACCGGTTGACAGGCGACTACAGCATCGTGTCTCCCAAGACGGTTGTGGCTGAAGTAGCTGACGAAGAAAATGAAATATCCCTGGAAGATGCGCGAGCTATCGACAAGGGATATGAAGAAGGCGATGAAATTTTAGTAGATGTGACGCCGAAACTTCGGACGCATTGCCGCACAGGCAGCAAAACAAGTCATGATTCAGCGCCTTCGTGAAGCGGAACGAAATATTGTATATGATGAATTTTACGGCCGTACGGACGATATCATTACGGGCATTATTCAACGTATTGAACAAAAAAATGTATATATCGATTTAGGTAAGGCTGAAGCCATATTGCCTTATTCGGAACAGATTCCTACGGAAGAATACACGGTAGGACAGCGCATTAAATGTTATGTAGTTGAAGTAAGGAATTCGCCTAAGGGGGCACAGATTCAATTATCCCGCACGCATCCGGGCTTGTTGAAACGCCTCTTTGAATTGGAAGTTCCCGAAATTTACGATGGCGTTGTGGAACTGCATTCCGTGGCTCGCGAACCGGGTAAACGCTCTAAGATTGCCGTTTACTCGCGCGATCCGAACGTGGACTGCGTCGGTGCCTGTGTCGGGCCGAAAGGCGCACGGGTGCAGAACATTGTCATGGAACTGCAAAACGAAAAAATCGACATCGTTAAGTGGGACGAAGATCCGGCAGTATACATTGCTAACGCACTCAGCCCGGCTCAGGTCGTTTCGGTCACGATTGATGAAGGTGCAAAATCGTCCGTCGTAGTCGTTCCCGACTACCAGTTGTCCCTGGCTATCGGTAAAGCCGGGCAAAACGCCAGATTGGCGGCTAAGCTCACCAATTGGAAGATTGATATTAAGAGCGAAAGTCAAGCCGAAGACGGTGACGTGGCTACCGGAGACGATGACATTTTGGCTGAATTCGACGCAGTCGATAATGAAGCGATTTCTATGCCGGTTGAAGACGAAGTCTAGGAGGCCGACATGAAGATGAGAAAAATCCCGCTTCGTGTCTGTGTCGGTTGCCAGGAGCAAAAGCCGAAAAAGGAATTACTTCGGATTGTTCGCACACCGGAAGATACGGTGGAAATCGACAAGACTGGCAAAAAATCGGGTCGAGGCGTGTATGTCTGTGCCGACCCGGCATGTCTTGAAAAAGCGTATAAAGAACATCGGTTGGAACGGTCTTTGAAAAAAGCCGTTTCTGAAGAAATATATGATCAACTCCGCAAGGAGTTGGAATAATGAGCGACAAAGTATTGAATCTCGTCGGTTTGGCACATAGAGCCGGCAAGACAGTATGCGGTGCTCAGGCTGCAGAGCAGCAAATAAAGAAAAACGGAGCGGCCCTGTTGTTTCTGGCAAGTGACAGCGGTCCTACGAATGAAGAACGATATGTGCGATTCGGCACACGTAAACATATAGATATGATTCGAACGTACTCGAAAGAACAGTTGGGCCTGGCCTTGGGGCGCTCACAGACGGCGGTAATCGTCGTGACCGACAAGGGCTTTGCCGAAGCTATGATAAAGGCGGTACAGGAGATGGAATAAGTACGGAGGGGGTAACCAGATGACGAAAAGAGTATTTGAAGTAGCAAAAGAATACGGAGTACAGACAAAAGAAGTCATTCAGGCTTTGGCAAATAAATATAAAAGCGTCCAATTTTACGGGCGTAGATGATAAGATGAAGGCCGTCTTGGATACAGCATTTAAAGGCGGTTCCAAACCGGCACAACCGCAGCAGAAACAGTCGGTAGCACGCTCGAACGGAGATAATCACCGCAATGCGGCTGCACTGGCACATACACGGCACAGTAACGGTGAACGTCGTGAACGTCCGGCAGGGCAACAGCAGGAACACCGCCATACATCGCAACGTGACAGTGCTAAGCAGGGCGAAGACAGAAACGGTAACAGACAACAACGTGCCCAGGCAGGTGCTCAGCGTCCGGCAGGAAACCGCCGTCCCGATAACCGCAACAATGCTCGTCCTCATGACAATCGTACGGCCGACGGCCGCCATGATTCTCGCAGCGGCAATGACCGTAACCGTAACGACCGTAATGTACGCTCCGGCAGTCAGACACAGGGCAATCGTCCGGACAGCCGTAAGAACGGGGCACCTCAGTCGAGCGGACAAAGCGGTGAAAGCAAACGGACGAAATTCTTTAACCGGACACAAGGCGGTGAAGGAAACAACAACCGCAAGGGGAAAAATGACCGTAACGCCAAAAACGATCGTAACGGCAAGAATGCCGGTCGTCCCAAGACTCTCTTGACCGATGCGTTGAGCAAGGGTAAGAACAAGAAAAACCGTAAGGGCGGCCATGGTCAGCAACATGATTTCCATCAGAACCAACCGCAGAAGAAAAATTACCCCGAATCCATTGAATTACCGGAAACGATTACGGTTAAGGACTTTGCCGAACGCTTGGGCCGTGAAGTGGCGGAAGTCATCAAACGTCTTCTCCTGGGCGGTATCATGGCGACTATTAATCAGGAAATCGACTACGATACGGCTTCTCTTATTGCCGATGAATTCGGTGTAACCGTAACGATGGAAGCTCCGCCGGAAGATCCGACGGAAATTGAAGAAATCATCGATGCTCCCGAAACCTTAAAGACTCGTCCCCCCCGTAGTTACCGTTATGGGTCACGTCGACCATGGCAAGACCAGCCTTCTCGACGCTATCCGCAAAACAAACGTTACGAGTCATGAAGCCGGCGGTATTACGCAGCATATCGGGGCTTATCAGGTGCGCTATGAAGGCAAAAAGATTACCTTCATGGATACGCCCGGTCACGAAGCGTTTACGTCCATGCGTGCTCGCGGTGCCCAGGTTACGGATATTGCCGTCCTCGTAGTAGCGGCTGATGACGGTGTTATGCCTCAGACCATTGAATCCATTAATCATGCTAAATCGGCGAATGTCCCCGTTATCGTGGCTATTAATAAAATTGATAAAGAAGGGGCTAATCCGAGCAACGTTATGCAACAGTTGACGGAATACGGTCTCATCAGTGAAGATTGGGGCGGCGATACCATTATGGTTCCCGTTTCGGCTCACACGAAACAAGGCCTCGATGACTTATTGGAGAACATCCTCGTCCTCGCGGAAGTATCGGACTTTAAGGCTAACCCCGATCGTCCGGCCGAAGGCGTTGTTATTGAAGCTCGCCTCGACAAAGGCCGCGGTACGGTAGCTTCCGTCCTCGTACAAAAAGGAACCTTGCGCGTCGGCGATTCCATCCTCGTAGGCAACACGTACGGCAAGGTGCGTGCTATGAATAATGAACGAGGCGAACGCGTTAAAAAAGCGGAACCGTCCTTGCCCGTAGAAATTCTCGGGCTGAATGATGTACCTGAAGCCGGCGATATTCTTAATGCAACGGATGAAAAGACGGCTCGTTCCGTAGCGGAAAAACGTTTGGAAAAGAAACGCTCGTCCGAACTGAGTGTTAAATCGAAGGTTACCTTGGATGATCTGTTCAGCCAGATTCAACAGGGTGAGCTGAAGGAACTGTCTCTTATTGTCAAAGGCGACGTACAAGGTTCTGTCGAAGCTCTCAGTCAGTCTCTCTTGGCAATTAAGAGCGATGAAGTGCGTATTGCCATCGTTCATGCCGGCGTAGGGGCTATTACGGAATCGGATATTATGTTGGCGTCGGCCTCCAATGCCTTGGTTATCGGCTTTAATGTACGTCCCGATACGGCGGCTCGTAAAGCGGCGGAAAAGGAAAGCGTCGATTTGCGTACATACCGCGTCATTTATGATGCGATTAACGATGTAGAAGCGGCTATTAAGGGTATGCTTGATAAGAAGTACGAAGAAAACATTATCGGTCGTGCGGAAGTCCGCAAGGTGATTACGACGCCGAAGGTTATCGTTGCCGGTTCGTACGTTAAGGAAGGCAAGATTACGAGTACGTCAAAGGTTCGCCTCATCCGTAACGGCATTGTCGTTCATGAAGGCGATTTAGACGGATTGCGTCGTTTCAAAGACGATGTAAAAGAAGTAGCTGAAGGTTATGAATGCGGTATTACCATTGACGGCTACCGCGATATAAAAGAAGGCGACGAAGTGGAAGCCTTCGAAATGGTAGAAGTAGTGCCTAAATAAGGCTTAATGTAAAGTGAGGCTCTTATGGGAGAATTACGAGTACGTAAAATACAGGAATTCATTAAGCAGGAAGTGTCTCGTATTATCCTGCAGGAATTAAAGGACCCCCGTCTCGGTTTTGTGACCGTTACGGATGCCCGGATTACGGGCGACTTGCGGGAAGCGACTGTATACGTGAGCCTCTTCGGATCGGATGAAGAAAGAAAAATACCCTTGCCGCCTTGAGCAAGGCTCAAGGGTATATCCGCTCGGAAGTGGGTAAACGATTGGGTATCCGCTATTCGCCGCAGATTGAATTTAAAGAAGATGAATCACTCGAATACGGTATGAAAATCGAATCGATTTTACATGACATTGAGAAGAAGGATTAGACTATGAATGGTACTCCCGAAGAATTGCGGGCTCTTTTTGAGCGACACGATTCCTTCCTTTTAACCGCACACGTCAGCCCCGACGGTGACGCACTGGGGTCCTTGGCGGCCCTATCTCTCTGGCTGAAAGGCAAGGGAAAAAAGGTTATTACCGTCATTGATGACAGTATTGACGACAAATTCTTTTTCATTGAAGAATGTCAACATATTTTACGCACTTCAGATGTAGAAGCTGAAGCGGGACGAATCGGAGTTGTTCTCGATGCGACGGATCCGAGTCGAACCGGTGAGACGGCAAAGCTCTTGGGGGACTATACAGTCAACATTGACCACCACGTATCCAATGCTCATTTTGCCGACTGCGAATATATTCTTACAGACTGTGCCGCAACGGGAGAAATACTGACGGATCTTTTTTTGAAGTGGCAAGAAGACATCACACCGTCCATGGCTGATGCCTTGTATATGGCCATTGCTACGGATTGCGGTTTCTTTAAGTTCAGTAATACGACAGGGCATACTTTGCGTTGTGCTGCAGCTTTAGTTGATGCGGGAGCTCGTCCCAATCGGATTTCCGAACACTTGGAAGAAACGACACTGGTAAAGACAAGGGCGCTGTCACAAGTCTTACAGCAAATAGAACTCTTTGAAGACGGTCGTATAGCCGGAATATCTTTTACGGAAGATGTCTTGAAATATACGGGTGAACACACGGGCGGCTACATCGATTACGCTCGTCGTATTAAGGGCGTTGATGTAGCTTTTACGGTGAAGGCCGTCACAGGGGAGCAGACTCGTGTCAGTCTGCGCTCCAAGGACGCAGATGTCAATGCCGTAGCTGCCGTATTCGGTGGCGGCGGGCATATTCGTGCAGCCGGTTGTACCGTCAACAAGTCGTTGGATGAAACAAAATCCTCCTTAATTGAAGAAATACGGAAGGTTTTATGATACACGGAATCGTTAATGTTCTGAAACCGTCCGCCATGTCCAGCCACGATGTGGTCGGACGGGTGCGACATATTTTCGGTATGAAAAAGGTCGGTCACGCCGGCACCTTGGATCCCTTGGCTGCCGGCGTTTTACCCGTTTTTCTCGGTCAGGCAACACGCCTTATCGAGTACAGCGGCGATGACGACAAGACCTATCGTGCCGAGTTCGTATTCGGTTTTACGACAGATACGGAAGATTATACGGGAACGGTAGTCTCACAAAGTGATGCCCCGCAGCCTGTAAAAGAAGAATTGGAGGCCGTACTGAAAGAATTCGTCGGTGCGGGAAAACAGCGACCCTCCAAGTATTCAGCCATTAGCATCAACGGGGTTAAGGCTTACAAATTGGCACGGCAAAACAAGGAATTCGAGTTGCCTGACAGGGACATTTACATTGATGACATAACCCTTCTGGCCTATGACGGGTATCGAGCCGTTATAGAAGTAGACTGTTCCAAGGGGACATATATTCGCTCGCTCATTCGTGATATAGGCGAAAGATTGGGGACACAGGCCGTCATGACCGGGCTCTTGCGAATGCGTGTAGGTAACTTTTCTATTAGTGAAGCGGCTACTCTCGAAGAATTGGCCGCCGAAAAAGAAAAGTTTCTCCTTCCTATCGATGCGGCATTACCGCACATGGCGGCGACGACCTGCTCGAAAGATCAATATGCCGTTCTTTTGCAGGGACGTCCCGTACCCTTTGCCGGACGAGGTCTTGCCGACGGTGAAGTAGTTCGAATTTACGACCCGATGCATATCATGGTCGGTGTCGGGACCTTCGATGTGTCCCACCATATTCTAAGGCCGCATAAAATGTTTAGCGGCGAGAGGTAGTTATGAACGTATACGATTCGTTGGAAGCGGCAGCTGTTTGCAGGCATGCCGTCATTGCCTTGGGCACCTTTGACGGCGTCCATGTCGGTCATCGTCGAGTCATGGAAACGGCTATGTCCGAAGGCAAGCGACTGCATGTGCCGACGCTGGTTCTCACCTTTTCGGCTCACCCCTTATCGGTCTTAAACCCCTTAAAAGAGCCGGCAAGGCTTGCTACGGTAGAACAAAAAGAAGAATACATACGGTCCGTAGGCATTGACGGTCTCATCATGTTGCCTATGACGCAGGAACTGCTCAACCAATCGCCTGAAGACTTTGCGCCTGTCTGATTAAGTATATCGCTCCGTCGGAGATTGTCGTAGGCACGAACTTTACGTACGGTAAAAAGGCGGCAGGCAATACTGAAACTCTCGTGCAGTCTATGGGCGATGCCCATATTCCCGTGCGTGTCCTCGACCTGGTTGAGGCCCCGCAGTCCGACTACCCGGTCAGTTCAACTGTCATACGCGGACTCATAGCTAAAGGAGAAATGCAAGAGGCCATGACTCTTTTGGGCCGACCGTTTGAACTTAGGGCCGAAGTTGTATCCGGCGATCGGCGGGGAAGGACTATCGGATTCCCTACGGCGAATATGCTTATTCCTCCGAAGGCGGCTCTGCCACCCGACGGTGTATATGTAACCGGTGTCGTCTTGGACGGAAAAGAATGGCCCGCCATGACCAATATCGGTAATAATCCCACTTTTACGCGACAATACAGACGCGTGGAGACGCATATTCTCGACTGGTCGGGCGATATTTACGGGAAAACCGTAACTCTGCGTTTTTATAAACGGCTGAGGGATGAGAAGAAGTTTTCATCCATTACTGAATTAGTCGATGCCATGAAAGTCGATAAAAAAAAAGGTATTATTGCATTTTTCAGCACATACATGATTGCGTTAAACGTATATCTATGATACACTCAAATCATAGTTATACGTTTATTTTATTTAAAGGAGTGATTGTGTATGAAGTTCTCTGATGTGGCAATGAGCCTGAAAGCATCGGAAATTCGTGAATTGCTTAAACTCACTACTATGCCGGAAATTATTTCCTTTGCCGGCGGTCTTCCTGCACCGGAATTGTTCCCTATTGAGGATATGGAAAAAGTAGACGTGGAAATCCTCAGAAAAGAAGGACGCCAAGCAGTACAGTACGGCACGACGGAAGGCTACAATCCTTTGCGTGAAAAATTGCGAAACGCATGAAATCGGCCTTTGATATTGACTGTACTTTTGAAGATTTGATCGTTACGGCCGGCTCTCAGCAGGGCTTATCCTTATTGGGTCAGATTTTCCTTAATAAAGACGACATCGTATTGGTTGAAAGCCCGACGTATTTGGGTGCTATAAACGCATTCAAACTGAACTTCCCGAAATTTATCGAAGTACCGACGGACGATAAGGGTATCGTTCCCGAAGCACTCGAAAAAATCTTGGCTGAAAACGACAGAGTTCGCCTCATGTATGTTATTCCCGAATTCCAGAACCCGACGGGTATTACGTGGCCTTTAGAACGCCGCAAAGCGGTTATGGACATTATGAATAAATACGAAATTCCCGTTATTGAAGATAATCCGTACGGTGAACTTCGCTATGACGGCGAACGCGTACCGACCTTGAAATCCTTGGATACCAAGGGTAATGTTATCTTCCTCGGTTCGTTCTCGAAAATTTTCATGCCCGGTTTCCGTATCGGCTGGATGGTTGCAAACCCCGAAGTTATCGACAAAGTCGTTAAATTGAAACAGGCTGTAGACTTACAGACCTCTTCCTTCGGCCAGCGCCAGGCAGCTTACTACATGGATATGTTCGACTTGGACAAACACGTAGCTACGATTCGCAAACTCTACGGCGAACGTCGTACACTCATGTATGACTGCATGAAGAAATATTTCCCCGAAGGCGTTACCTTTACTTATCCGGAAGGCGGCCTCTTCACTTGGGTAACCTTGCCGGAAGGCATGGATGCTAAAGAATTGATGCCTAAGGTACTCGATCGTCAAGTAGCATACGTTCCCGGCGGTCCCTTCTACCCGAACGGCGGCAACGCCAACCACTTCCGCCTCAACTATTCGAATATGCCTCCCGAAAGAATTGAAGAAGGCATCAAACGGTTGGGTGAAGTATTACACAGCGAGTTAGGCAAATAGATAAACTCCCCCTATCTATGCCTAATAAATACAAGAAAAAAGCCCCTTGCGGGCTTTTTTCGTTTATAGAGGGAAATTGACTTTTATTCTGATTTTACGTATAATATGAGTATAAGTTTAACCTTTTGACTTTATAACTTAAAAAGAAGGAATGGCCTATGAACAATATAAAGACCGTATTTTTTATGACCCTCATGGGTGTCATTTTTCTGGCCCTGGGTTATGTAGCCGGAGGCAGGTCGGGCATGACCTTTGCTCTGGTTTTTGCCATAGGAATCAATGTCTTTTCCTATTGGTTCAGTGATTCTATGGTGTTGCGTATGTATAATGCCAGAGAAGTGGGGTCCGACAGCCGACTCTATCATATTGTACAGGATTTGGCCAAGCGCGACGGCTTACCCGTTCCGCGAGTATACGTTATCGCTTCCGACGTCCCCAATGCCTTTGCGACGGGGAGGAGTCCTTCCCATGCAGCCGTTGCGGCTACGGAAGGGATTTTGACCATGCTTGACGATGAAGAGATTCGCGGTGTGTTGGCTCATGAAATGTCTCATATCAAACATCGTGATATTCTCATCAGTACCATTGTGGCTACCTTTGCTACGGCCGTATCCTATTTAGCCAATATATTGCAGTGGGCGGCTATTTTCGGTGGCGGTCGTGATAATGATGATGACAACGGCGGCGGTGGCGGTATTATCGGCCTGCTTGCTTCCATTATTATCGCACCCTTGGCAGCGACTATGGTTCAGTTGGCCGTTTCGAGAACGCGTGAATATATGGCCGACGACGCAGGCGGCAGACTAACGGGAGATCCCCCTGGCATTGGCAAGTGCCTTGGCGAAGATTGATGCCTATGCACACAGAAGAGTATTGCCCGGCGCTACGGAGTCGACGGCTCACATGTGTATCATTAACCCCTTTGCCGGAGTTGGTAGCGGTATTGCCAAGCTTTTTAGCACCCATCCGTCGACACAGGATCGAATTGCACGCTTACAAAAGCTGGACAGAGAATTACATCGTAGATAAACGAAAGGCTATGCTCAAAAGAGCATAGCCTTTTCTTGTTGTACGCCGAATAGGCATGACAAAACCCCCAGTTAAACTGGGGGTTGGAAAAATATTCTTATAGAAAAGGAAAGAACCTCCCCGTGGTACAATGATAGCGGTCTGGCAACCACATTATTGTACAAAGAGGAGGTTCCATGTCAATGAATGACGTACAAAGCTTATCACATAGCAAATGGAGATGTAAATATCATATTGTGTTTGCACCCAAGTATCGCAGACAGATTATATATAAAAAATTAAGAAGTGATATAGGGAAAATTTTACGTGACTTATGCACAAGAAAACATGTAGATATATTAGAAGCAGAATGTTGCCCGGATCATATTCATATGTTAGTAACCATACCCCCGCATATGAGTGTGTCGAGTTTTATGGGATATTTAAAGAGTAAAAGTAGCCTCATGATATTTGATAAACATGCCCATCTTAAGTACAAATATGGGAATCGACACTTCTGGTGCAGAGGCTATTACGTAGATACGGTAGGCAGGTATGAAGGTGCGATAAAAGAGTATATTCGCAACCAGTTGCACGATGATATCGCCATGGACACATTAAATTTTCAGGAATATACCGACCCGTTTACGGGTAAGCCGGTAGAATAGGCAGAAAAAAAGCCCCCGAGTAGGGGGCTGCCTGTAATAATAGAGTGGTTGTCAGACTATTTCGATACCCTCTTTAGAGGGTATCCACTAGAGAAAGACCCTTATAGGGTCAGAGCAAACCACCCGTTTAACGGGTGGTTATGATTCTTTCACATTTATGAATGGTATAATAGAGCGTAATTAAAGATACTTATTTTCATTGTTCGTAAAAGGAGAAAATGATGGCAGTTGATGTTGCAAGAACTCAAGATGTATATAAAGATGCGGGTGAAGCCGTAGATTTTATTTTGCTTAAATTAAAGCGTCAGAATAAGGAAGCGGAAAAAGAAGTCGTTGCCGATATGGCAGACCGTATTCAAGCTATTAAGCGGTCTATGAATATTCGTGCCGATAAAGCTAACTTGAAACTGACCTTGGGATTTAGCGATAAAGCTTGGGATTACCTGTTTCCGGGTGCTAAAAAGCCGAAGGAATTGGAAGACTTCCCAAGGTATTAAAGGGGATAAGCAGGATGCTCCCGCTACGGAAGCGGACCTGTTTCTCCACGTTCGTGCTACGGACCCGGCTGTTACGTATATGGTCGTTGACCAGATTATGGGATATTTACGCCCCGTAACGGAATTAGTCGACGAAACTCAGGGCTTCCGTTATTTTGAAGGCCGTGCCATTATAGACTTCGTTGACGGCACGGAAAACCCGGTTGATGAAGAAGCGGTAGAATGGGGGGTCATCGGAGATGAAGACCCGGACTTTATTAACGGGTCCTATGCCTTTGCTCAAAAATACGTTCACGACCTTGATGCATGGCGCGCCTTGCCGACGGAAATGCAGGAAAAATTTATCGGACGCCATAAATTCAGCGATATTGAATTGGAAGATGACGAAAAAGACCCGCAGGCACATAACGTAGTGGCTCAAGATAACAGAGACGGGGAAGAACACAAAATCGTTCGTATGAACGTACCCTTCTCCAATCCCGGCGAAGGCGTAAGGGGCACGTACTTTATCGGCTATGCCCGCTATTGGGATGTAACAAAGCAGATGCTTACCAATATGTTTACACAAAACGACAAGCTCCTCGATTACTCTAAGCCCGTAACGGGACAGCTTTTCTTCATTCCGTCCTTGGATATCCTTGATGCCATTGCAGAAGGCGAACTTTAAGAAATAAATCGTAACAGGCACTCATGAGAGTGCCTGTTTTTGTTTTAAGAATATGAGAATATTCGTACAAGTAATATGACAAACGTATTACATATAAGATACAATACAAATACATGTACGACGGCATACAAGCCGCAGACGACGGAAAAGAAACGGAAAGGTGACGGTCATGCTCTTATTCAGTACGCGATTACCCCTTAAAGAGTCGGTAATCAAAGAGGATATTATCGAACTCATTAGAGAATGGATTACGGGAAGTCCTCATTACGGCTTTGAAAATCTGGAATATACCATAAGTGACGGAGATAAGGTCTTTGTAAGCGGAAACACGACTGTTTCTTTTAAAACATTTACGGACTCTAAGGTAGATGTTCTGGCCTGTCGTTTGGAAGAGCGTGAGGATAATAAGTGTTGGCAAAGTGATTGCATCTATATCGACAAAGACGGTACCAAACAGTTTTTGGTTCAACTGCAACGGATGGTCGATTCCTTTACGCCCCGAGATCTGCCGTCAGGAAATAAGCCATATATTGTACGTACTTGTATGGAAAACGGATACTGCCGTAATGACGGACCCTTTGCCATTCAAAGTGAGTATTACATCGTTGAAGAAGGCTATGTAGATACGGCTGTAGCTGTCATGAACGGTGTCGCTGACTACAGTCTTCCCGTTGTCTATCTAAGTGTCGGTGAAAACGGCAGGACCGTTGTCCCTCCGAATTACTTAGCTAAAAAACTTGGCGGCGTGGCGCATGTATTGGTAGAAACAGACAAAAATACGTCTTGGGTGCTGCGTGAACGAACACATGAAAATAACGTGCACAACGGCTATGCAGGCATCTATTTTCCCGGCACGCCCGATTACCGCCGTCACGCTCCGGCAGACTATAACCGTGATGGTAAAGCTATGGCCGATGCCATTATTGCCGATATCTGGAGTATGCTCATCACTCGGTCGGACGTATCCGACTATAATTGGACACAGGTTAACAGCCATAAGGCCAAGCAAAGTCTGCAAGGTTTGCACGGAGAGGGTACTCAGGCACAAGAACAACTGGACCTGTACATGGAAGCCTTTGATCAGGAAATAAAGAACTCCAGCAGCAGGTAGAAGAATTGAGTTCCCAAAACTATATATTGCGTGCCCGTCTGGATGCCATGACGGCCTCCTTGGCGGACAGTGCGGCTGGAGAGGCCTTTTACTGCCGCGGCGAGGAAAAAGATTTCTACGACGGTGAGACTAATGACCTTCTTTACAGCATCTTGTCGCAAGTAAAGAACCGCTATGAAGAAACGTCACGCCCTTATACGCTTATTGAAGACTTACTGCAAGCCAATCCGCGTGTCGGTGAAGGTGAAAAGATAGCTCGCAGTATTCGCGACCTCTTCGGGAGGGGGTGCCGTATGAGTAGCAGTGAACAGGCTCGGTTAAAAGACTTGGGCTTTACCGTTATTGATGAAGGCCCTCACTTTAAACTGCAGTTTCATGACGGTCGCTATACCTTTTCCATTCCCCGTACGCCCAGTGATCATAGAGAAGGAAAGAATACGGCTTCGGATATTTGTAAGGCCATTGCCATTGAACGAAAATTATAGGAAATCGATAAAACCCCCGGCTCATAGGAGTCGGGGGTTTCGTATATCTGTATTTCGGCCGGTGGGATTAATCTTTATGTTTTGACCCTTTCAGCTTGTGCAGAATGGACAGGTATAAATGGTGCAGTGTCGCTACCGGTGCCGTAAGCATCATACGCGGACCGCTGTAGCGCATGACGGCACGAATTTCTTCACGTCGTGTCGGAGAGTAACAATGAGTCTTGCAAAAAGCACAGAAGGTCTTTGTCTCCATATGAGGACAACGGGCGATTCGTTCCCTTGTATATTGAAGCAAACTTGTGCATACGGGACAGAGAGTTCCTTTTTTGGTATGGTGAAGACCGTGGCAATAAATTTTAATCATTTCTTCCATTGTCTGTTGTTCGCGAGCACGCTTATCCATGGAACGCTCCTTCAAAAAAGGCTCACTAACCGAGTAGTGAGCCTTTTAATATGGTGCGCCTAGCAGGATTCGAACCTGCGCACCCGGTTCCGGAGACCGGTGCTCTATCCCCTGAGCTATAGGCGCATATATGTCGTACTAAAATAGTTTACCATGAATGAGGGTGTATATCAAGATGAAACGGGGGACCTCAACGTTGTCGTTGTAGTGTATCAAGACATTTGTGACAAGGGCTCATGCAGAATAAGCTAAGAAGAATTCTGTCACCAGTTCATTGGGTGATTTAAATCCAAGTATCCGTTGTACTATGTTGTTATAGCGGCTAATATACCGTTTATGAGCCTTTGCAAAGGGCTTCTATCGTTTCTAAAGCTACGATTATAAAAAGTGCTCTCCGTCTCGTCTGTGGCTACGCTCAACCTTGCCGTTTTGCCACGGCGAGAACGGTCGAGTCGTTTTATATTCTATCTTTAGCCATTTGCGCTACCACATCAAACTGACAGATTCGTTCACTGATTCCCATATTCGTAAACTCCCTGCCATTATCTGTTTGTACAGTGCTTATCTTAAATCCCATCTTGGATTCCAACGTCAATAAGAACTCACTCGTATGGGTAACGCTTTTTTCATCAACAATAGCCGCCACTCGTTTCCTTGAATATTCATCAATGGCCGTAATCTGATAGTACTGCGTCTCATTGGGGTTCTCCTCGATACATTTCCGGGGAACATATTTTATATCCACTTGTACCTTCTCACCCGGATACGATACTACGTCCGGCTTCCAATTACTTTTGGGGAAATTCTTGACCTTTTTTACCGTGAACTGATGCTTACGTATTTGCCTACACATGGATCCATATGAACGAGTATATCCCCGTTTACACGACTCTACGTATACTTGAGCCAACCCCTCGTGACGATATCACGTATTCATCTGCCGAACTATTGTTAATTCGGTTGTCGTGTGTTGGTTGGGCTGTGTATGCGGTCTTCGGCTTAAAGGCCGCAACGAATCTATGCTTCCGTCATATCTTTTTAACCACCGTTGCACCTGTTGTCTACTCGTATGATAACGCCGAGCTGCCTCTGCATTATTTTCATGCTTAATGGCAAATTCACATATCCGTTTACGAAGTCTCAGTTCTTCGGTTATAATAGGTTTCATAAGAAGGGTCTCCTGTTATCTTGTTGGTTTGGTCACTTGCATTATAACAGAGTTCCTTCTTATTTTTTATTTCTTTGTCACATATGTCCTGTTCTCTTACAGTATCCTGATTTAAAGCATATAGGGATTGCCTATACGAATACACCTGATGAAAAGCACGAGATACAGTTTGAACTTAATCTTGAGGACTTTACGGCTACTCAGCTTGTAGACGGCAAGAGATAAGCCATTATGATTATGTAAAAGAAAATGGCAACGAAGAAAAAGCGCTTGATTGCATGTAGTTTGAAATGGAAAACGGCGAATTTAGTGCATTTGTTTCTGTTGATGAGGAAGAATTAAAACAGGCGTTAGGTCTTGAAATTGATGATGAAGGTAATTTCTATGATCCGCTTGCAAAGGATTTGGATAATGACGGTGTACCTGACAGATATGATAATGACTTTAGAGATAGTGACTACTTTGAGACTACCTACGATGTGGAAGATAATCTCCACGCAAGGGAAGAGAAACCGTCTATCTTAGGTCAGATTAAATCGTTCCAGTCGGAACAAAGAGAAAAAGAAGTAAAAGATACAAAATCAAAAGGACACGATGAATGATAAGGGGCTTGATTTAAGTCCCTTATCTACTTTTAACAACAAATATGGAGGTATGAATAATGAATTACAAAGAAATGAGAAATACCATCGAGCAGATGGCAAACGAGAACTACGAGGACTTTACAATGGCTCTGATCAGTTTTGAAAAGGGTGTGAATGACAAGGAAGCACTGGATATATTGTATGACAACTACACAAACAACGACTCACTAACACTGCTTAACGAGGAATTTGACTATATGATTGATGAGCTTCGTGAAAGCGGTCAGATTAAGGAAAATAAGAGCATTGAGAAAGAGGATAACGACCTGGTAAATATTGTTGGCAATATTGTCGGTGATGTCGAGGTGGTTGAACGAGAAAACAAGAACGGAGAAGCCTTTAAGGTAGTTAATTTCTCCGTTGTGTCAAAGGACGATGAGGGCAATAAGCATTATACGAATTGCTCTGCTTATGGAGAAAAAGGCGATATTCCAAAAGACTTTAATCAAGGAGATTTTGTAAAGCTCTTCGGTCAGGAGAGAAAATCTATTGATGATAATGGCAAAGAGCATACGAATGTGAGGATACTTGCTTCTAAGCTCTTAAAAGCTAAAGATCAAATGAAAGAGTCAGGAAGAAAAGAAAGAGTCTGTCCTTGGAGCAATCAAGAAGTTTAAGGCGGAAGAAAAAGCAAAGCCTACTGAGAAAAAAGAAGCTTCCAAAGAAGCGGAAAGATAAAGAATTGTCGGTGTGGTCTTCGGACTGCACCAGCTTATTTTTTGTTGCAGAGAAATAGAAAATTTGATATAACAAGAAGAATAATAAATATGACTTTGCGAATATAATATATAGGAGAAACGCATGAAACTAACGGAGATAAACAAAAAATACTTAATAAACCTTATAGAATCAGGAGAACAAATACCTGAGGACTATAAGTGTTTATTATTTCCAAATCTTCAAGAAGAGTATGAGCTGACATATGCAGGGAAAATGAGAAGAGAAGATATACTTGCAGGAGAGGATGGAACGCTTCCCGTTCCACTACAATTGGAGCGTGTATTTAATGGAAAAGAACATCCAGCTTTTGAAGATGGATGGAAAAATATGATCGTCTTTGGAGATAATCTTCAGTTTTTGAAAACAATCAACGAAAATAAAGATCCGCTAATTAAAGGTAAAGTTAAAGGAAAAGTAAAGCTAATCTATATAGACCCTCCTTTTGCAACCCAGGACGAATTTTTAACTAAAATAGGAAACAAAGCATATAGTGACAAAAAGAAAGGCTCAGAATTTCTGGAATTCATTCGTAGAAGGTTAATAGTTGCAAGAGAAATATTATCTGAAGATGGCGTGATTTTTTTGTTCATATAGATTATAGGTATAAATTTCATATAAAACAAATTATGGATGAAGTTTTTTTAATTTTAATTTTGTTAATGAAATTATTGTTAACAGAGTTAAGAAAAAAATGTTAATGAAAAAAATATTTGTTAATAAAATGAATGAAGAGTTTGACACATTGTTGTTTTATTCTAAAAAACAGGGGACAACATTTATTCCTCCAGTAAAAAAAGTTTTCAAAGCAGAGAATTGGCATAATTTTGAAGCAAGTGGATATAGAACAGATATGGATTATGACTTATTTGATGCTAAACCCAAAGCAGGTAATCATTGGAGATGGAAAGCAAGTAGAGCAGAAAAAAAGCTTCTAAGAATTATGAATTTTGGAAAGTGCACTTTTCTGATGAAGAAACAATAGGTGAATATTGGGAAAGAAATGGTCAGAAAATGGATTTTATTAGAAAAGGAATTAGTGGACAGCCAGAGTATTTTATCCCAGAAAAAGATAATGTCCTATGTAATAATGTTTGGAATGATATTCCTGCATATGAATTTAGCAATAATTATCCAACTGAAAAAAGTGAAAAAATGTTGCAACGAATTATTAATATGTGTACCAACGAAGGCGATCTTATTATGGATTTTTTCGGAGGTTCAGGCACAAGTATGGCTGTAGCAGAGAAACTTGGAAGGCGTTGGATAACTTGTGATTTAGGGAAATTATCTTATCTGACGATGCAGAAAAGACTTTTACAAATTCAAGACAGTAAACGCTTAGAAAGTAAAACTAAGTATAATAAGCCAGCAAGGTCATTCATTACTTGTAAGCTTGGAATGTATGATTTAGGAACAACATTAAATCTTGAATGGGATAAGTATAAGCACTTTGTATCTCAACTATTTGAATACGATGCCAAAGAAGTAAAAACATCTGGAATTCAATTTGACGGAGATAAAAGAGGTTTCCCAGTAAAAGTTTTTAACTATATTAAACATAAGGACGCAGCAGTGGATTATAACTATATATCTGAACTCCATAAAAGTATAAAATCCAAAAAGATATAGCAGGGTGTATATCGTTGCACCGGTAACAAGAGTTGATTTTATAGCTGATTACGAAGAATTAGATGATACAAGATACTATTTCTTAAAAAGTACCTTATGAAATGATAGAAGAACTTCACAAAACACCATTTACAAAAATCAAGACAACCTAGAAGTAAAGATGATGTAAATGATATCGAAGAAAATGAAAAGGCTTTCAATTCATCTATACACCAGAAGTTGAATGTGTATTTAAGAATGGGAAAAAAAGATACTATTCTTAGCGTTACAAAAATTTGTAAGCGATCCACTTAATGGATGTGAGATGGATAATTTTTTTCTACTTTGTCCAGCATATTCGTTAATTATGACTATAACGGCAAAAGAATTTTTAATGGATGATGTTAGATTTTGGAGCGAGATAGAAAGCAACAAAAAAAGAAAAATAAAGATACTAAAGTAAATTATGATCATGAAAAAGCCGACAAGTATAGAGTGGGAAATACCAACAAAATTATTAGGAGATAAGACGGTATTTATATTTACAGATATTTATGGGAATGATGCAACTGTATCATTGTCAAAGGAGAAGTAGTATGCAACTTAGTTATAATGGCTTATGGAAAAATTTTTAATTGATAAGAAGATGAATAAAAACGGACTTGAAAGATATGTTTGGATTATCTCCAAGTACTATTTCCAAGATGACAAAAAGGAGAAAATGTTAGCTTGGATATTATAAAAATAGCTATTGAATTCAATGTTGATATTGGAGACATTGTTTCTTTTAGATCGGGAGTGAGGATGTGAAATATGAAATTAAGTGAAGTAGAAAAAAAGATATTTAGTAAACCTTATAGAATCAGGAGAACAAATACCTGAGGACTATAAGTATTTATTATTTCCAAATCTTCAAGAAGAGTATGAGCTGACATATGCAGGGAAAATGAGAAGAGAAGATATACTTGCAGGAGAGGATGGAACACTTCCCGTTCCACTACAATTGGAGCGTGTATTTAATGGAAAAGAACATCCAGCTTTTGAAGATGGATGGAAAAATATGATCGTCTTTGGAGATAATCTTCAGTTCTTGAAGACAATTAACGAAAATAAAGATCCGTTAATTAAAGATAAAGTAAAAGGAAAAGTAAAGCTAATCTATATAGATCCTCCTTTTGCAACTCAAGACGAATTTCAAAATAAAGATGGAGCTAAAGCGTATAGTGACAAAAAGAAAGGTTCAGAATTTCTGGAATTCATTCGTAGAAGGTTAATAGTTGCAAAAGAAATATTAGCTGAAGATGGCGTAATTTATGTACATTTAGATCAAAAAATGGGGCATTATATAAAAGTTATATTAGATGAGGTCTTTGGTAAAAATAAATTTGTTAATGAGATAGTTTGGCATTATTCAGGAGCAGGTACGCCTAAAGGATGTTGGGCAAAAAGACATGATAGTATTTTTTTGTACTCTAAAGGAAGTAACTTTGTTTTTAATGCTGATGAGGTTAGAGTTGAGTACTCGCAAGCAACAGTGGAAAGATTTAAACATAAGATAAATAATGTTAGGAATGGCATTGATTTCGGTGAACAGGCTTTAAATCCATTGGGCAAATATCCTGAAGATGTTTTGAATATTTCAATCGAAGCACCATCTTCCAATAATAGAACTGGTTATCCAACACAAAAGCCAGAAGAATTATTGGCTCGAATAATTAAAGCTTCTACCAACGAAGGTGATCTTATTATGGATTTTTTCGGAGGTTCAGGCACAAGTATGGCTGTAGCAGAGAAACTTGGAAGGCGTTGGATAACTTGTGATTTAGGGAAATTATCTTATCTGACGATGCAGAAAAGACTTTTACAAATTCAAGACAGTAAATGCTTAGAAAGTAAAACTAAGTATAATAAGCCAGCAAGGTCATTCATTACTTGTAAGCTTGGAATGTATGATTTAGGAACAACATTAAATCTTGAATGGGATAAGTATAAGCACTTTGTATCTCAACTATTTGAATACGATGCCAAAGAAGTAAAAACATCTGGAATTCAATTTGACGGAGATAAAAGAGGTTTCCCAGTAAAAGTTTTTAACTATATTAAACATAAGGACGCAGCAGTGGATTATAACTATATATCTGAACTCCATAAAAGTATAAAATCCAAAAGATATAGCAGGGTGTATATCGTTGCACCGGTAACAAGAGTTGATTTTATAGCTGATTACGAAGAATTAGATGATACAAGATACTATTTCTTAAAAGTACCTTATGAAATGATAGAAGAACTTCACAAAACACCATTTACAAAATCAAGACAACCTAGAAGTAAAGATGATGTAAATGATATCGAAGAAATGAAAGGCTTTCAATTCATCTATACACCAGAAGTTGAATGTGTATTTAAGAATGGGAAAAAAGATACTATTCTTAGCGTTACAAAATTTGTAAGCGATCCACTTAATGGATGTGAGATGGATAATTTTTCTACTTTGTCCAGCATATTCGTTAATTATGACTATAACGGCAAAGAATTTTTAATGGATGATGTTAGATTTTGGAGCGAGATAGAAAGCAACAAAAAAGAAAATAAAGATACTAAAGTAAATTATGATCATGAAAAGCCGACAAGTATAGAGTGGGAAATACCAACAAAATTATTAGGAGATAAGACGGTATTTATATTTATAGATATTTATGGGAATGATGCAACTGTATCATTGTCAAAGGAGAAGTAGTATGGAGAATAAAAATAGTATTTAACCAGAAAGATTTGATTCTTAAGGTTAATAAGAATTATGACAAAAACTAAATTAAATTTAGACAAATGGGAAGCTTTTTTTAGATGTCCTATGCGGAGATAGAGATTACCAAAAAGAGGCTATAAGAGCTGCTATAATCTATCTTGCTTCTGGAATGTATAATTCAATAGAAGATATTGTTAAAGAGAATTATGAAAATAATTCTGAACTCGGAAAGAAATATAACAGAATTGAAGATTATTACTCAAACCTTCAAATAAAAAAATAAGCTTTTTTTTGCAAATATAGATTTAGCGACTGGAACTGGTAAATCATATGTTATATATGGAATAGCTCAAATATTATTGTCGGAGAAAATTATAAAAAGAGTTTTAGTATTATGCCCTTCCTTGACAATTGAAAAAGGATTAACAAAGAAATTTGAAAAATTATCTTCTGATGCGAACTTGAGAAATACAATTCCTGCTGAACTAGCAGGTTCATCACCAAGAATTATAAGTGCTGATTCAACAATTAGAGAAGGAGATATTTGTGTTGAAAATATTCATGCTGTGTATGAAACGACAGGCTCATCAATCAAAGACAGCTTTAAGAATGGAGGAGACGACACTTTAGTTTTAAATGATGAAGCTCACCATATTTTTTTAATAGTACTAATGAAAAAGATATTAAAAAAAGTGGAAAGAATTTCTATTAAACAAAGACTATGATTTTAGATATATTCTTGGGTTTACGGGAACAGCTTATATAGATGATGAATATTTTAATGATATAATTTATAGATATTCATTGAGGAGTGCTATTGATGATAAGATAGTAAAAAAACGATTGATTATGTACAAAAGGATGATGTTTCTAGTGATAGGGAGTATAAATTTCAAAAGATAAGAGAGAATCATGAAAATAATAAAAGGAAATATCCAAATGTAAAAGCCTCTGTCTATTTTAATTACTAAAAGATATAGAAGCGCAAAAAAATCTCTATGAAGATTTTATAGATTTCTTGTCTAAATTTGAAAAATGTTGATAGAGAAATAGTTGAAAGGAAAGTTTTAATTGTTACATCTGATACAAAGCATAAAGCTAATGTAAGTATGCTGGAGTATGTTGATAGTAAAGATAATTCATTTGAATGGATTATCTCTGTTAGTATGCTGACAGAAGGTTGGGATGTAAAGAATGTTTTTCAAATTGTTCCGTGGGAAGATAGAGCTTTTAATTCAAAGCTGTTAATATCCCAGGTACTAGGAAGAGGTCTTAGAATTCCGCCAGAATATCAAAATCCTCAGCCTGCTGTTATAGTATTTAATCACGACAGTTGGAGTAAAAATATAAAATCTTTAGTAAACGAAGTCCTCGAGATAGAAACTAGAATTATAAGCACCGTCAAGTACATTGGTGATAGAAATAAGTATAATTTTACAGTGGAAAATTTAGCTTATGACAAGGAAGAGAAAGAAGTAAATACAGAAACGAAAGAGCTAAACTACACAAAATCTTGGGAGGATGGAATAAAACTTAAAAAGTCAGATTTTATCCTCAAAAAAAGAGACAGAATATGAAAAATCTATTAACAGGGAAAAATTAGAAACATAGAATATGATATAAAACTAAGAACAAAAACTGTAAATGAGGTTTTAGATAAAATATTCCATGAGTTTAGGCTTAGAGATTGGGAAACAAAAATACTTGGACTTGGAGATGATGTTGTATATTCTAAAGAGAATTTGCCACCAAGAGATAAGATAGAGGCTATTATTAGAAAGTCTATGGAAACCGCAGGCATAACGGGGGATGTTCTGATTGAAGATAATGCCAAGGCTATTTTTACTGCTTTTTCAACTTTATTTAGGGCAAGGAGTAAGACAGTTATAAATTTTATTAAATCAACAGAGTTTATAGATGTAAATACATCTGAAATGCAGGATGAAACGAGAGGAATATCGTCTTTCAGGTCAGATTCTATGCTTTTTTACACAGACGAATATAAAAAGGAAATGCCTACAGATGAGCAAAAAGCAATAATAGAGGCATTTGTTGAGGATGATTCCTTTCCAAGGAGAGCTTACACAGAAATCAATCATAATGACTTTAAAACACCGTTAAATACTGTTATAGCAACTGCAGAACCGGAATATCAATTTCTAAAGAAGTATCTTCTAAAAAATGAAAATGCTCAAAAAATACAAGCGTGGGTTAAATCAAGAGATATGGGATTTTATAGTATTGAATATTCCTACAAACAGCATTCACACACTAAAGTGGGAACATTTAATCCTGATTTTATTATTAAGCTTGCCAAAGAGTATGATACATATCTTTTCATAGAAATAAAAAGATAATGGGGATAATTCTGTAGAAAATAAAGGAAAGAATAAGGCAGCTAAGGAACATTTTAAACGATTGAATGAAAAAAACTTTTCTGCAAATGGAAAAAAATGAAAAAAATATATTTCATTTTTTTAAGTCCTAATGATTATGAAATATTTTTTTGAATATCTAAGGTCTGACAAATTAGATGCATTTGTTAGTGGGTTGGATAATTTGCTAGATGATAATGAAAAATTATGAATCATAAGAATGGAAGTGATAGAATTGCGAATAAATAGAAAAAAATTATTGATTGCCAAGACCCGGTAGAATGCAGAAATATAAAAAAAGAAAAATATGTGGTAATAGAATGTATAATAAAAAAAGATTCTGATTTTTTTCATATTGTATAAATAAAGCGTGGGACTTGGCAAAAAAAGTGAATCCAAAAAAAGGGCGAATGATTCTTTAAATGTAAGAGAAAAAAATGTCATAATCATTGATGCTTTGGGAGGCGTATTAGCTGAATATGGATGGTATAAATATATAAATAAAGAATTTGGCAAAATTGCTGAGTTTACAGATTTTAAAGATTCTTCAAGTCAAATAGATTTATTATTATCTAATAAAAAAACCATTGAAGTTAGATCTTCATTCCCAAGAAATGGGGTAAAGTTTGCTATATGTAATGAACGATACAATTTTAAAAAAATATTTGTAAGTATAACAATTTATACAAACCTTCAGAGATTGACAAAGATTTCTTTGCAGCTACCTTATTCAAAAACATCTAAGGAAAAAGTTGCTTATCGAAGAAGAGATAGTATTTTATTTAATTGAGTGGTTCGACTAGAGAAATGATGATGGATAAAAGCATTTCTTATATAGAAAGTTTAACTGCAGAAGATGATTTAAATAAATTTAAAACAGATTATAAAGTTGTTAAATTACTTAATGCACTAGATATTTTTAGGATTTGAGAAATATATAGAAAGTATGGGGGATAAAAAAATTATCGAATTAAATATTAATAGATGTTTGTTATAGCTCCATCTCCCTTCCCATATATTGCTCATAGTTTTTCCTGATTTGATATAGCTCGGTCATCTCAGATTTTGATGAAGAATACTCTTGCATAAGGGTATTCTTTTTTTAGTTCAATTTTTCAAGCTCCTCAAAAATCTGCTTGGAATTTGGTATTTTAGAATGAGATTTTTTAAGGTCGGCAAGAGCTTTTCCGTACAAGAGAATTTCTGCCTTATGTTCACAGGCAAAGGCTTTATCGGTAGGCTCTTTCTTATATGCCTGATAAATTTGGCGATATTTCGTTACAGTATGGACTTGCTCCATAGTAGTGGAAAGGGTAGTTATTTTCTCGTCAAGCACCTTGATTTCGTCCTGCAGACTTTGCCTTTTATCTGCACTTTTCTTGATAAAATCATCGAGCTGAGCAAGAGACTTAAAGCCTTTTTCACGCATTAAAATAACAGTATCTGAAGCTACTTGAAGGTTGTGTTTGCTAGCCCAGAATTCATATCCCTTGCTTGATTGTGCCTTCTCATTGTTAGTGATGTCGATAATATTTCCGACACGCTTTTTAACGGCGAATGTCTTTTGATTGATGCTTTCTGAAATTCTTTCTTTGAGCTTTTCTCCCGTATAATCTGCTCCGATAGTTTTTGCTCTTGTAAATCTTTCCTTGTCTTTATGCTTAAAAGCGATGTGCTTACCGTACTTGATTTCGTATCCAAGATCCGCCATTTTCTTTAAGAATTCGTCCCAGCCATTTGACTGTTTTATCATTCTATCAATGTCAAACTGAAGCTTGCTTTTCCAAGAAGTACCATTCTTAGCTTGCTCATTTTCGTACCAGGACTTGCCGTTAGTTTTATACTTTTTCTTAAATCTTTCGTAGTATTCGTCAATGACTGACAGACTATTTTTTTACATAGTCTATCGCTTTGATAACGGATTTGATGATAGCTTCTCTTGTTGGATTGATAGCATTTCCCCGTTACCATATTTACATTATTAAAGATAATATGGTTGTGAATATGTCCTTTGTCGATGTGAGTTGAGAGAATAAATTCATACTCATCTTTAAGTATTATGTTACAAAGTTCCAGACCGATTTGGTGTGCCATTTCAGGTGTAGCTTAGCCAGGCAAGAACGACTGAATAAGGTGTCTTGCAAGCACAGAGCCTCGGATATTTGCTTCTTCTCTTCGCCTTAAAAATTGTGTATGAGCGGAAGCCGTGTGGCATTTATTGGTGCTGATTAGAATTTTTTCATCCGTCTTTTCAGCGTTGGTTATATAGTCAATCGCCAAGTTAAGTGTAGATTTTATAGGGTGAATTTTCGTTATTGCCATTACTTATCATCTCCTGTTTCGGTGGTTCTTCCAAGCAGAAGAGAGTGGATTTGCCATATCTCTTTTGAAATGTGGTCTATCTGTTTTTTCATATCATTGATATCATCGCTATAAATAATTCCTGTAGAATTCACTCGTTTTGCAATCTGATTGATGTTGCTTGTAGCCTTATAAAGAAGTCCCTGTAAATCTGCAAAGGGCTGTAAATCAACCTGATAAATCTCCTTTTCAAGAACGCATTTCCTTAAAAAATGGCTCATTGTTTTACACTTAGCAAGTTTCATTTTCTTTTCAAAAATTTGTTTTTCTTCTTCGTTTAAGCATATCTTGAGCTGAATATTTCTTGTTCTGTTTGCCATAATTTCGTCTCCTTTCGGTGTGTTTTGGGGTCTTAGGGTTATCCCTAACAAGCTAAAAATTGATAAAAAAGAAGCAGCACCATATAGGTCTGCTTCATCGATTTTTTCAGTAAGTGTGTACACACTTACTGTGCTTGCTACAAAAGAATGATTTGTAGATTAAGCGTTAAGCGAGTATTGAGTTTTGTTAGTTATTATATCCTGCATAGGATTATTTGTCAGCGTCCTTTGAGAGCTTTTAATAAGTCGAATTATCTCTATCTCTTATGGGGTTATAGTCTTTTAGAAATTCTGATCGCGGTCTTTCGATATTGTATCTGGAAGAGGAAAGTATGCCCATCTTGTATAGCTCGGATATTTTCAAGTTTACAAGGTTGATTTCCACGCCAAGCTCATTAGCAAGAGAGCGATCCGATACATCTTCACTTTCTAAAAGCCGTATGATTTCTTTATCATCAATCAGAAGATGAGCCGCAAAAATATTTGCTTCTATTTCGTGGCATCCCAATTCTCTGAAAATAGAAACCTCATGAAAGGCATTTGCCTTTGTGTAATTTCTATGAAGTTGGTCGTGTCCGATTTCATGAGCTAAGACAACCTTCTTGATACTTGGATGTAAATCAGCGGAAAGAAGGATAAAACGGTTTTTTTGTATGACCTGATACATTCCAAGAAGATGAGTCATATTGTTCATTACTTCAAGATGAATATTAAGGTCTTTGGCAAGCTCAAAAGGATCACGAGTAAAATGCTTTCTGACCAAAGCATTGGCTTTTTCGTATATCCTATCGTTTGTCATAGCTCACCTTTATTTATCTTTCTTCTTACCATATTTCTTGTTAATATCTTTTGCTTTCCAGTAGGCTCTTGTGATTGCCTGGAATGCTTCTTCCATATCTTCTTCGGGTAAAGTACCGCCTTCAAACATACTGCTTACTCCCTCGGCTAAAGCTATGACTTTTGCAACTTCCGTTGTGCCGTATCTGTTAGAAACTTCTTCTAAAAATTCATCTTCCTCTACGAAGTCAATCAACTGCTGGCAAAAGACGATGAAGAAATTGCTGCCTTAGAAAAAGAAATTTCCGAACAACTGGCCTTGCTAGGAATTAAAATGTAAAGATATTCAAAAAAAACAGCCGTACGGCTGTTTTTTGTTACAACAAACTTGGGAACAGAGTAAGTTGTCAGAGGTAACTACTTGTTTTGATAATTTAAGAGTACCAGTCACAGCATCAGATAGGGTACCTGGTAAAATACCGTATTACGGAGCAAATGGTATACAAGATTATGTATCAGGACATATACATTCTGGTGAATTTGTCTTAATTGCAGAAGATGGTGCTAATGATTTAAATGACTATCCTATTCAATATGTAAATGGTGCGATTTGGGTAAATAACCATGCACATGTGATAGCTGGTTATAAGGAAAAAAACTAGAAAATAAATTTTTATCTTATTCATTAAAAAAACTGTAAAAAAATGAGTACCTTTATTGTTGGTGGTGGAGGATCAAAACTTAATTTGAAAGCATTGTTAGAAATACCTATATCAATGCCTAATCATGATGAACAGTGTTGTATAGAGAAATTTATAGAGAATATAGATAAAAAAATATTACCCTTCATCAGGAAGAGTCATTTCTGCACAAATATATGTTGTAAATTTGCTAAAGGAAGGGGAACATAAATATGAACGAAAAGGGAAGTGAGCTTTTTTATAAATATTATGAAAGGTGGATACGTATTTATAAAGAAGGGGCCATTCGAGATGTAACCATGAAAAAATACGAGATTACACTTGTATGGTTGAAAAAACTGGTGCCTCAATTATCATTATGTGATTTAAATCGCATAACCTATCAAAAATTATTAAATGATTATGCAGTTGTTCATGAACGACAAACGACTATGGATTTTCACCATCAGCTAAAAGCCGCCATCTTAGATGCTGTTGACGACGGCATGATTGAACGCGATCCGACTCGTAAGGCCATTATAAAAGGGAAGACCCCTAGGGCGAAGAAGATTAAGTACTTAAACCAATTCGAGCTTCACACCTTGCTTTCATCCTTGAAATTGCCGCCGCAAATCAATTGGGACTGGCTGATTCTATTAATTGCTAAAACCGGTATGCGATTTTCTGAAGCCCTGGCATTAACGCCTAAAGACTTTGATTTTGCCAGACAGTCCTTGTCGGTGGAGCGGACGTGGGATTATAAAGGGAAGGGAGGGTTCATGCCTACAAAAAACAAGTCATCTGTGCGGAAAATACAACTCGATTGGCAGACAATTATCCAATTTTCCGAACTGATTAAGGGGTTACCTGAAGACGAACCGATTTTTATTCGAGGCCGTGTCTTTAACTCTACAGTAAACAGCATATTAGCTCGCCATTGCAAGGCCCAAAACATACCCGTTATATCCATTCATGGCCTAAGACATACCCATGCCTCCCTCTTACTCTTCGCCGGCGTTTCCATTGCCAGCGTAGCCAGACGATTAGGCCATGCGAGCATGACAACGACCCAAAAGACCTATTTACATATCATTCAAGAACTAGAAAACCGAGATATTGATTTAGTCATGAGATCCCTATCAGGGTTAACCTAGTAAAAATGTGTGGAAATGACTTTTACTGATGAAGGGTGATATATTGATCGAATTGCTCCAAAAAGTTTCCTATTTTCTGTTGTTCCTTAATAGTCGGGACATGTATTGTTTCTTTTAAAAATGCCTTTAGCTCTAAATTAGCCATCATTTGAGATGAATTAGTACACCGTCGCAGAATTTTCCCCATTATAGGTTCATAATTGATAAATATTTTCCAATAATTTATACAGTATTTAGTCTTAGGCATAAGTACATCAAAAACATGGGAAACAATTCCATTTCCTATCGAGTTTTCAACAAACCGACCATGTGAAAATAAATTATTACGATTTCCTTCAAAAAGCAATATCACCTAATAAAAACACATTATACGTTTGCAAATATTCACATTTCGTTAACTTTACATTATCTTTAAAATACATATTAGCCACTGAAATTATCTTATCTGTCCCAAACCTCCCATCATTTTTTTCTCTTCGAGATTTATATAAATCCCCCAACTTACGCTGTTCCCAAGGATATGTAGAAAGCAAGAGCTCTATACTTGTTATCAACTGAAAAAATTCCGGTCGGATTCAATCTGACCGGAATTTTCTATTGCTCGTTATTTCCTCTTCCTACCACAGAAATTTCTACTCCCGCCATTCATTGTTTTCACGCGACTCAATATCTACCTGTATTAAGCAAAGGGAAGACATCGTTTCAGGTGATCTGCCGGGATTTGCACGTAGCGGTCTTCCTTGTCCAGGACTTCGATCATGCCGTTGTTCCAGAAGGTGGAGAGGCGGAGTTTTCTGCCGCTTTCCAGGCAGAAGGTAATGTTTTTGATATACGAGGTCAGACCGTAGGGCAAGGTCATGTTACAGGCTCCCGTAAATTCGCAGGCCGCTTCTTCAAAGGTTTGTTCTTCAATGAGGCAGTCGACTACGGTATCTCCTTGTAGGCCTGAAAAGAGCTCTTTGGCCAGGTATTCTTGCTCCAGTTCTTCTTCGGAGGCTCCGTAGTAGTGCGTAGGAATGGAGTCTTTGCCCATGTAGACGGTTGAGGATTCGGTGAAGTCGATTTCAAATTTTCCTTTGTCCGTCACAAGGACTATGGGACAGAGGTACCAGTTCATAATGAGGTTAAAGTGGTCGACTCCGCATAGACAGGCATCGACGTCGATGGAGATTTTATTTTCCGGATGGCGTTTGTGCGTGCAAAAATGGGATATGGAGTAACCGTCTATGGGGCCGACGCCGAAGCCCACAGTGGTGATTTCTTCAATGGTCGCCCCCATGAGACCTAAGTGTTGACAGTATTTTTTAAAAACGTCGGCCTCTTGAATAGCCGGAGCCGCCCATTCATATTTTGAAAATTCCCTGCTCATAAAACCTTGTGCACCCTCTCTCAGTCGTAGGTTGTGTTCGTTAATAAACCGTTGCATATCGTCCATGTCGGCACTTCCTTTGTAAAAGTAGTACGTACTAAACGAATTTTTGTAATTTCATCATAACATAATAATTTTTAAAGGACAAACAAATATATTACTAATGAGTCAAAGTATATTGCATACAAAGTATTAAAACTCTTAAAGTTAGGGTTTTAATACTTTGTATAGGGAGTCTTCGGTATATGCTTGCCCTGGAATTATTCGGGCTGTGATATAATAGTTACTACATGTCAGATTTAATGGTTGTATGGTGTTTCGGTTAGGGGGATAAATGATGAAGACCGGCTATGATTTATTAAACGATCCGTTTTTGAATAAGGGCACGGCATTTACTATTGAGGAACGTATAGAAAACGGGTTGGTCGGGTTGTTACCGCCTCATGTACAGACTCTTGAAGAGCAGGCTAGGCAAGCGTACGAACATATTTGCCGCAAGGATGCGGGTATTGAAAAGCGGCGTTTTCTCATGCAGTTGTTTGATACGAATCGCACCTTATTCTATAAGGTATTTAGCGAACACGTAGTCGAATTCATGCCTATTGTGTACGATCCGGTTATTGCCGAAATATTGAAGAATACAGTGAACTTTTTGTAAATCCGCAAAATGCTGTCTTTTTGTCTGTCGACGAGCCGTCGCGAATTGAAGAGTCCTTGAGAAGCGGGGCAGAGGGCAAAGATGTTCGTCTCATTGTCGTATCTGATGCGGAAGAAATCCTCGGTATCGGTGACTGGGGTACGAACGGTGTTGACATTTCCGTCGGTAAGCTTATGGTATACACGGCCGCCGCCGGTATTAACCCCGAACAGGTTTTGCCGGTTATCCTAGATTGCGGCACCAATCGTCAGTCCCTTTTAGACAATCCGCTATACCTGGGAAATCATCAAAAGCGTGTAACAGGGCATAATTACGACGTATTTTTAAATACTTTTGTGGAAACGGCGGAACGACTCTTTCCGAAGTTGTACTTACATTTTGAAGACTTCGGCAGAGACCATGCGGCGGCTCTATTACAAAAGTATAATAAGACCTATCCCGTATTTAACGATGATATTCAAGGGACGGGGATTATTACGCTCGCCGGTATTTTGGGAGGTCTCGATATTTCTCAAGAAAAGCTAACGGATCAGGTGTACATGTGCTTCGGTGCCGGTACGGCCGGTTGTGGTATTGCTCACCGCGTCTATTCGGAAATGGTGGAACAGGGTCTTTCCCCTGAAGAGGCAAAAAAACGTTTTTATCTTGTCGATAAACAGGGCCTTCTTTTTGATGATACGCCGAATCTTACTCCGGAACAACGAGAGTTTACTCGTAACCGCGATGAGTTTTCTAATGCCCATGAATTGACGAATTTGGAAGCTGCCGTTAAGGCTGTGAGTCCGACGATTCTTGTGGGTACGTCGACAGTTCCCGGAGCCTTTACGGAAGGTGTTGTTCGACATATGGCCAAAACGACGAAACGTCCTTTCATCTTCCCGTTGAGCAACCCGACAAAGCTGGCAGAAGCCAAGGCGGCAGATCTCATTGAGTGGACAGAAGGTCGCGGCCTTATTGCTACGGGTATTCCTGCCGAACCGGTCATGTATAAGGGGATTATGTATTATATCGGACAGGCTAATAACGCCCTCATTTATCCCGGCTTGGGTTTGGGTGTCATGGCAGCAGAGGCCAAGCTGTTGACGGATGAAATGATTTCCGCAGCCGCTCATGCATTGGGAGGAATTATAGATGTAACGCAACCCGGGGCAGCCACCTTGCCGCCGGTAGATAAACTCACGGAGTTTTCCCATACTGTGGCCGTAGCGGTAGCAAAAGAAGCCGTACGGACAGGGCAGAGTGATTTGAGCGAAGAAGAGGCTTTGCAAAACGTGGATGCTTTGAAATGGGTCCCTGAATACAAATAAAAGCACGTAAGTAAAAGAGGCATCTCATTGAGATGCCTCTTTAT
>BNJU01002926.1_pt1 | contig 83447 bp, 80 predicted proteins | sample 8539281 | NCBI WGS metagenome assembly BNJU01 (sample SAMD00202456, study PRJDB9452) | human saliva metagenome | isolation source: human saliva | place: Japan | reverse complement strand
GAAATTTGAAATTTGTTTTTAACCAAGAGATATGACTAAAAACAGGCTTATCAACGCCTCTTTAAAGCCTTACCAACTATCCCACTCTCCCAAGAAGGAACCCTATTAAGATCTAATTAGCATAAGAATTTATGAGTAGATAGTATCTCTTTGTATTACTAAATGTTAAATTAAAATTTAAAGAAGCTCTTTTCAGAGGTAGTTCACGTTTCTCAAAGAAGAAGTGGGGCTATTTCCCTCTATCGCTGCGGCTTGGACCATCAGTAATGAAATTCATGAAACCAATCACATGGATTAGTAACATGAAAATCCGTGCTAGTTATGGTCTTATCGGTAACCAAGGAGTACCAGTATATGCAACCTTAGGCACCATGACCGCTACTAACTTTGACTTCGGAACATCAACTACTTACACAGGCTACTGGGCTAAAAACATCGCAACCCCAGACCTAACATGGGAGAAGTCGAAACAGTTTGACATTGGATTGGATGTTAGCTTCTCAATAACAGACTGGAGTTGAGCATTGACTACTTCAATAAGAAGACCACCGATGCCTTATTAAAGAAGTCACGTACTTATTATCTCGGTGGTACACAATACTGGGTTAATGCTGGTGAAATTACCAACAAAGGTCTTGATATTGCGCTTACAGCACGCATCATAGATACTCCAGAACTTTCATGGACATCTACTATCAATGGTTCTTATCTAAAGAATAAAGTCGTAAAGTTGACATCACAAGATCCAATTCTCTATGGTAGCTCACCTTCGCCAGGCACAGTTGAACCTTCAACTATCATTAAGGAAGGGCAACCTATTGGTACATTCTATGGTTACAAGTGGGCAGGTCTAAACGCAAATGGTCTCGACAGCTACTATGCAGCCGATGGGAGCATCACCACAAGTCCCCAAAGTGCAGACCGACAGATACTCGGTTGCGCTAATCCAGACTTCACAATGGGTTGGAACAACTCAATTACCTATAAGAATTGGGAGTTCAATGCCTTCTTCAATAGTGCCTTTGGAGCACAACGATCTGAACCTTGTTCGCTTCGCAATGAACTCCATGGTAGGTGCTTCAAAGTTTGTTACTGCAGCCGATTACATCAGTGAGATTGGTAAGACAATGCCTGCTCTTAATGCTGTAGGGAACAATAACCTTGGCAACTCAAGCAAGTGGATTGAGAATGCAGATTACTTCCGTTGTGAGAACATAAGCATAGCATACAATATTGCTCGCAAGTACACTCAATTTGCTGATATACGTTTGGCATTGAGCGTACAAAACCTCTTTACAATCACAGGCTACAAGGGTGCTGACCCTGCAGGTATGTCTTTCTCTAACAACAACGTCGACATGGACAATGGTATTGATATGGGCACATATCCTAATCCACGCACCTTTACATTCGACATTCGCTTTAACTTCTAACAAAATAACGATATGAAAAGAAATATATTCTATGGCTGTATGCTCCTTGCTTCAGCCCTTACGCTACAAGCATGTAGTGATATTCTCGACGAAGACCCAAAAGGTAAGCATACCCCTGGTAATTTCTTCGCTTCACAAAACGACCTTGATGAAAGTCTGTATGCCCTCTATGAGCAGGTGAATCATACTCAAAACTACACCAATCCAGGCTATCCTCAATGGCAAGGTGACGATATTACGGCTAATCCAGGCTCTAATAAGCAGGCTTGTGCAGAGATAGATAAGTTCCAAGTGTCCGATAACAACAAGGGGGTAAGGGATGCTTGGAGACTGCATTATAATCTCATTCAGGCAGCTAACTACATCATTGACAATGCAGAGAAGACGCCTGTTGCTAAAGAGAACATCGACCTTGCCATCGCTCAAGCACGTTTCTGGCGTGCATACGCATACTATTATCTTGTGCGTGTGTTCGGCCCTCTTCCCATCAATCTACACAATGAAGATGACAACGGAACAACTAAGTTAACTGATGTTCAGGGCGTCTATGACCTCATCGTATCGGATCTGGAGGCTGTTGATGCTGTCAATCTGCCAACACATTACACATCAGCTCCAGCCCAACTCTTCGGTGTTGACGTCTATGTAACGCAACAGGCGGTGAAGTCAACACTATCCGCAGTCTACATGTCAATGGCTGGTTATCCTCTAAACAAGGGTCAGGAATATTATGCGAAGGCTGCAGAAAAGGCAAAGGAGGTTATTGATGGTGTGAACAGCGGCAAGTATAACGCTACTATGGATGCTGATTGGCGTAACGTCTATTCGTATGGTAACAACTACAACAAGGAGACTATACTTGGGAATCAACTTCTCCCCGACAAAGAATTGGTCGACTGATTCAGAGTTCTCAAGCTGTTGTTTCTTTGAAAGTCTCGGTGGATGGGGCGATGCATGGGGTGAGATTAAGTTCTGGAAAGACTTCCCTGATGGTCCACGTAAGCGTGCCGTCTATGATCCACAAATACGTTTAAAGGATGGAACGCTCGTTGATTGGTGGGCACTTGATGGTAGCGGTAAGCCTATTGTAGCAGAGCGTCACCCAATGTTCTCCATCTTTACCATCAATGCAGACGATAATGGCAAGGAGATTAAAGCACCTTACGACTACACCAAGAAGCCTTACAAGGGTATGTGTACCGACACTCGCCATCAACTCATACGCTATCCAGAGGTATTATTATGGTATGCAGAGAGTGCAGCACGCAGTGGTGGCAACCTCGCACTGGCTAAGGAATGTTTGAAGAAAGTGCGTGCTCGCGCTGTTGATGGGGCTGCGGCAACAATCGTTGATGGTGTTGCTATTGATGCTATGACCCCTAACCAGCTTGCAGAAGCTGCCTTCAAAGAGCATGGATGGGAAGTTGCTGGTAACTGGGTTGCCCTTGCTACACGCCGAAGTGATGAGTTGCGTATGAACATTCTACGTAAGAACTTCGAGTATCGCAAGGCGAATACACCACTCACCGTAGCTGCTGGATTCGTTGCAACAGAGAGTGTTCCGGTCACAGGAACATGGAATGATAACATGAATTACTTGCCTTATCCGGGTGCAGATGTTGAGAAGAATCGAAACTTGAAACGATAGTTTCTTTATCTATTAAGCTATTCTAACCTACCTATAGTATCTCTCTTAGAGCGTTAACCATAGGTAGGCTTTCTTTATAATTTCAGTTACTTCTGCCTAAGATTATGATTGATACAGAATGATATGATAATGACTTAGTAAGACCCAATACTCCTCTTATCCGCATCTAAAGTATAGCTCACAAAGAACGATACTGTCAAGACTATCTTCGTTGTAGCCTTATACACTCCATTTTCACCTATTTGATAATCCGTTATACCGTGCTGTATAACTGATCATACCAACGTATAGTAATGAGGTTTTGCATTGAGACTGTATATTTCAGAGCCTGAGAATGTGTGTTTCAGAGCCTGAAACTGTGTGTCTCAAAGCCTGAAACTATGTGTCTCAAAGCCTGAAACTGTGTGTCTCAAAGCCTGAAACAATAAGTATCATAGGTTCTGACAATTCCCCATTTGCCCCTCTGATAGGTAGATATATCCTCTAAACACCCTCTTTGTGGTGCTATCTCCAATCGAAAATACCGATCCCAACTGGCTCTCGTAAAACGTCTCCTCCCCTTGGGGGAGGCTGGGAGGGGTTTCCAGACGAGGGCATCTATTCCTACTTTCTTCCGTCACTTTCAATAGGACTATATTGTTTTTATATACAAAGAGACGCCCTTCTCCATCGAAGAAAGGCGTCTCTTTGCTATCAGGAGAGGCTTTCCTTGCAGTGAGAAAGGCGTTCCTTTAATTCTTATATAAATTATACTATCGTCTTTCGGAATAACTTATAGATTCCAAGAGTCATTCTGAAAGCTCTATACTCTTCACTTTCTTGAATAGATCTGATGCGAAGACGAGGTCGTTCAACTTCTTATTACGTGATGAGATGACTGAATCTTTATCGCCTTGCCACCCTTCCTGCCGTCCGCAATGAAGATAATATTCTCGCCAATACCCATCACCGAGTTCATATCATGCGTGTTGATGATGGTCGTCATATTAAACTCTCGAGTGATACTTGTCAATAGCTCATCAATAACCAACGATGTCTTAGGGTCGAGTCCAGAGTTCGGCTCGTCACAGAAGAGGTATTTCGGGTTCATAACGATGGCTCTTGCTATGGCAACACGCTTCTGCATGCCCCCCGAGATCTCACCCGGATACTTCTGTTCTGCGCCTGATAGGTTTACACGATCAAGACATTCCTGTGCTCTTTTGTCGCGTTCAATAGCCGACATATCCGAGAACATATCTAGAGGGAAGCGTACATTCTCTAGCACGGTGAGTGAGTCGAAGAGCGCAGCACCCTGAAATATCATACCCATCTCACGTCTCATGAGAATCTTCTCCTTCTTTGTCATATTCACAAAGTTGCGCCCGTCATATAAGACTTCGCCCTTTGTGGGTTCTATGAGTCCCGTCAGAGAACGCATGAGCACGGTCTTTCCCGCACCACTTTGTCCGATGATGAGATTCGTCTTACCATCTTCAAAGACAGTATTAATGTCCTTCAGCACTTCTTTGTCACCGAATGACTTGAATAGATGTTTAACTTCAATCATAGTAGGGGAGCTCTCCCAGCCCCTCCGAAAGTAGGGGAGTCCCATATACTAAGGGTGGGATGTGGGAGAATTGTTAGTTTTCTTATTCTTAATGATACTATATGAAAAGTTTTCCTAGCCGTTTCTAACTAACTTCCGTTAGGCACTCCCCTCCTTGGGAGGGGCTAGGGTAGGTTTTTATCTAACTCAACATCTGCGTTAGGAACACATCGCTAAAGAGAATCAAGACGCTCGAGCAGACCACAGCATCAGTGGATGCTTTGCCCACTTCGACACTTCCGCCCTTCACGGTGTAGCCCATGTAAGACGATACACTTGAGATGATGAAAGGCAAAGAAGAAGCCCTTAATAATACTCATCCACATAAACCACGGATTGAAATCATGCTGCAATCCAGCGGTGAGATCTACTGGTGTGATGATATGTGCGAAGTAGGCTGTGGCATAAGCTCCGATGATACCCGTTGCAGCAGAGAATATTACGAGGAACGGCATGATGGTCATCAAACCGAGAATCTTTGGTAATATCAGATAGCTGGCGGAGTTGATTCCCATAATCTCAAGGGCATCTATTTGCTGAGTCACACGCATGGTGCCAAGCTCTGAGGCTATGTTTGAGCCCACTTTACCCGATAATATCAAACACATGATACTACTCGAGAACTCCAAGAGCATAATCTCGCGCGTCACATAACCAGATACCCAATGAGGCATCCAAGCACTTTGTACGTTGAGCTTTATCTGAATACAAATCACAGCTCCTATAAAGAAAGAGATGAGCAACACGATTCCTATAGAATCGACACCTAGTTGTGACATCTCTTTAAGATATCTTTTAAAGAACATCCTCATGCGTTCCGGGCGACTTAATGAGCGTCCCATCAGCATAAGATAATTACCGAATGTATTCAGCCACTTAATGATAAGCATGATTACCGTATTTAGTTTTGTGACTGCAAAAGTAGGCAAATAATCACAGATATAGGCAGGAAAGACATTATTTAATAGTCTTTCTCGTGTGGTTCTTGTGAATTATAGGCATGAATAAAAATGTCTGATGAATGGCAAGAGGGGAGGGGTGTGCTGACAATAAATAATCTCTATTCAATGTGTTAATGGCTTCGTATATATATAAGAGCAATATTTATTTTCCTTTATTTACTATCAGTTTAGCACTATTTTTGTTTGCATATTTCAAATAAAATAACGAATATTGCAAAATGATTGCCACATATTCAAAGTGTCATCTATTTGCTTTCTTTATTTATTTAAATAACTCACTAGCGTTCCTTTTACGCTATAATAAAACAAATGTGTATGATGAAACAATTACTTATTTCAGCTTTATTCTTATGCTGTGTGACAATTTTCAAGAGCTCAAACTATTCCTAGTGAGAAGGTAGTAATCAGTGTGAAGGCTAATACCGCCTCGGTTTCGTTTGCAGTGCGTACGCTTGCTAATGCTCCCGTCGTCTGTGATTTTGGATCAGATGAAGGCGTTAAATCTTTTCCTTCAAATACTGATGGAACCTTCACAAAGGTAGAGTACCAATTCGTAACCCCTTCTACTTCCGAGCGTACCTTTACTATTGCTGCCGACAAACTAATGACTTTGCGCATTGTACAGAGGCGTGAAGTAAATGGTGTGGTAGAGGTGAAGTCAAATACTCTTCGTGATTTGAATGTTGATTATGTAGACCTTACTGCGCACGATAAGGTGGATGTATCTTTATGTCCTAACCTTGAAGTATTGACCTTGAGTGCTAGTGGTGTTGGTGAGATAGTACTTCCTAAGAGTGATAACCTTGTGTCGGTGCAGGCATCTCCAACCCTTCTTGGACAAGGATCATTGCGCCAGTTGAATAATCAAGACGCAAAGAATCTAAAGCAGTTAGGTGTTACGGGGGCTTCTATTAGCAAGCTCGATGTAAGCAATAACCTTAACTTAGAGACCTTGGTATTCGCTAATCCTAAGAAAGTTCTTCGTGAGATTAATGGAGCGAAGGCGCTTCGTAAATTGCAAATGCTTGATGTTCGAGGAAATGCACTAGCTTTTGATCAAATCCCCGACCGCTATATTCAGGATTCGCCAATCGAGAACTTCCGATACAGTGGACAGACTTCTTACCTTGTTCCTCAAGATAAAGTAAACGGGTTAACAGTAGACCTTTCTTACCTTCTGTCTGCTCGTGGTATCTCAACAGCTGCCGAACGGACGGAGTTCACATGGATGTATAAACGTAATGAAACGGCTGCTTATGAGCCTGTTCCTACTAACAAGTTGACCAATATACTTGGTGTATTTACTTTTGATAAGTCTTTGTCGGAGGATGATATTGTGCGTGTTTATTGCAAGATGTCGAACCCTGGTTTCCCTGGTATCGGTAAGAAGAGCAGCAATACACTTGGGACTTATATGATAAAACTCAAAGCCATCCCTAATGGTATCACTCTGTTACGGCTTCGGATGCAGCTTTACATGTGATAAAGACCGATGATGGTTGTCGTATAGAGACAGCCACACCACAACAGGTTATGGTTTTTGATGTGAATGGAAAGACTATTTGGACTGGAAGAACACCATCAAATATAGAATTGAAACATGGTGTTTATATTGTTCGTTCAGCGTCTGGTGAGGTTCTGAAACTAGTTAAGTAATACTCAGATGTGACTCTTTGTCTCTTAAAAAACACAAACAACAAGGTGCTATATAGCCTTGTTGTTTGTTGTTTTATTAATATTTTGCTACATTTGCAAACTATAAGGAGAGGCAAGATAACAGCAAACTCGAAAGAAAAGAATAGCTATGTCAGAGACAGATAATATAGTTGTGCGTCCAGAAGAAGAGGGGAGTATCCTGCATACGGACAAGTTGGTGAAGCGGTACGGAAAGCGTACTGTGGCAAACGGTGTGAGTATTAGTGTACGACAAGGAGAGATTGTCGGGTTGCTCGGACCGAATGGTGCAGGAAAAACAACATCTTTCTATATGACAACAGGACTTGTTGTTCCTAACGAAGGTCATGTTTATATTGACGACCAAGAGATTACTAATTATCCTGTTTATAAGCGTGCGCGGGCGGGTATAGGCTATCTTCCACAGGAAGCAAGTGTCTTTCGCAAGATGAGTGTCGAAGACAACATCATGAGTGTATTAGAGATGACGAAGTTAAATAAGCAGGAACGCATTGATAAAATGGAAAGTCTTATCCGTGAGTTCCGCCTCGAGAAGGTGCGTAAGAACTTGGGTGACCGTCTTTCTGGAGGTGAGCGTCGTCGCTGTGAGATAGCTCGTTGTCTGGCTATTGATCCAAAGTTTATCATGCTGGATGAGCCTTTCGCTGGTGTAGACCCTATCGCTGTTGAGGATATTCAGCACATTGTTTGGCGATTGAAGTTCCGTAATATCGGTATTCTCATCACCGATCACAATGTGCACGAGACATTGAATATCACCGATCGAGCTTATCTCTTGTTTGAAGGACGCATCCTTTTCAAAGGGACACCAGAAGAGTTAGCCGCCAATAAGATTGTTAAGGAGAAGTATCTGGGTACAGACTTTGTGCTGCAAAAAGAAGGACTTCCAGTTGTTAGACCAGCGTAAGCGGGCACAGCAAGAGAGTGCAGAATGATGGTTGTTATAGGGTTGAAAACAATAGCAAAGAGCCTATCTTCTCATGGTATTAATTATCAATAACAAAGAAATTCAGCCTTTAATAATTTGTTGTTTACATCATAAATGCTTACTTTTTGCACAGCATTTAGCAAGGAAGTATGGCAGAGTGACCGAATGCGCTGGACTCGAAATCCGGTATACGCCCATAGGTGTATCGGGGTTTGAATCCTCTACTTCCGCAGAGTTATTCGATAAATAGTGACGTAACCGCATCTTATATATATCACAAGATGTGGTTACGTCTTTTTTAATTAAGGCTTCATTCAAGGCTTCTTTCCGAATGGAAAGGAAAGAGAATGTCTTTGTTTACAAAACAAAGAAAGCGTTTCCTTAATACAAGGAAAGGCTCTCTCTATATGAAGAGACGCCCTTCTAGAATGGAGAAGGGCGTTTTCCTTTATATCAACAAAATGCTTTCTTTTGCTATGAAGAGCTGCTTTCATCAGATGAAGAGAATACTCAAAAGTAGGGACAGATGTCTGCGTCTGTCCTTACTTATGTCACTGCGGACAAAGGTGTTATATACTATTGATACTCATTTAAGTTTCTCGGTAATTACTCTCTATCAGCATTACTTTCCTGCGGACGGTGAGCGATCGTTGGGAGAGGCTGGGGAGAAAGTTGGGGAGAGGATGGGGAAAGAGTTGGGGAGGAACTGTTGAGGGGATGGGACGATGGGGTTGAGAGTTATGAGATTGAGAGCTATAAGGTTGAGAGTGGGAGCAACAAAAAAGAGAGCTTCGAAGATTTCTCTTCAAAGCTCTCTAAAGTAAAAGAAGGCGGCCACCTACTCTCCCGCATTGCATTGCAGTACCATCGGCGCAGACGGGCTTAACTTCTCTGTTCGGAATGGGAAGAGGTGGAACCCCGACGCAATAACCACCTAATATTTCGTTCGGTTGACTTGTCTTAAGTTTTTTAGTCTTAAGTCTACAAGTAGACAATATGTACTTCTCTACTGTAGCTGTCAGCCGTATAAGGTGACGTATTTCCACAAGCAAAACATATAGAACTTTTTCTTCTTCCTTAGAAGATTACACAGCTCAAAGTCTGAGTCACTGGTCCCCGCACTCCATATTTCGGGAGGCGGGAGACCCGAAGAAAGTTTCGGGCAATTAGTAGTGCTCGGCTTTGACGTCACCGTCTTTACACCTACACCCTATCAACGTCATCGTCTATGACGACCCTTATGAGGAGTTCTCATCTTGCGGCTGGCTTCGCACTTAGATGCTTTCAGCGCTTATCCAATCCAGACTCAGATACCCAGCGGTGCACCTGGCGGCACAACTGGTAAACCGGAGGTCTGTCCAACACGGTCCTCTCGTACTAGTGTCAGCACCACGCAAAACTCCAACGCCCACGATAGATAGAGACCGAACTGTCTCACGACGTTCTGAACCCAGCTCGCGTGCCACTTTAATGGGCGAACAGCCCAACCCTTGGGACCTTCTCCAGCCCCAGGATGTGACGAGCCGACATCGAGGTGCCAAACCACCCCGTCGATATGAGCTCTTGGGGGATCAGCCTGTTATCCCCGGAGTACCTTTTTATCCTTTGAGCGACGGAGTTTCCATACACATCCGCCGGATCACTATGCCCCAGTTTTCCTGCCTGCTCGGCATGTCTGCCTCCCAGTCAAGCGCCCTTATGCCATTGCACTCTATGAGGCCGGTTACCAATCGGCCCTGAGGGCACCTTTGAAGCCTCCGTTACGCTTTTGGAGGCGACCACCCCAGTCAAACTACCCACTAGCAGTGTCCGCACCATCAGCGCGTTAGACCTCAGACAGCCAAAGGGCCGTATTTCAAGGATGGCTCCACGAATGCTGGCGCACCCGCTTCAAAGCCTCCGGCCTATCCTACACATCGGATGACCAAGGTCAATGCTAAGCTGTAGTAAAGGTTCACGGGGTCTTTTTCGTCCCATCGCGGGTAATCGGCATCTTCACCGATACTACAATTTCACTGAGATCATGGTTGAGACAGCGTCCGGATCATTACACCATTCGTGCAGGTCGGAACTTACCCGACAAGGAATTTCGCTACCTTAGGACCGTTATAGTTACGGCCGCCGTTTACTGGGGCTTCAATTCAATGCTTCCTATTGCTAGTGACATCTCCTCTTAACCTTCCAGCACCGGGCAGGTGTCAGGCTGTATACCTCATCTTTCGAGTTTGCACAGCCCTGTGTTTTTGTTAAACAGTTGCCTGGACCTATTCTCTGCGCCTCATATTGCTATGAGGACCCCTTATCCCGAAGTTACGGGGTCAATTTGCCTAGTTCCTTAACCATGAATCTCTCAACGCCTTAGTATATTCTACCCGACCACGTGTGTCCGTTTGCGGTACGGGTCGCAATATCATTAAGTTTAGCGGATTTTCTCGGAAGTATGATTACCTGCACTCAACTCTTCCCGAAGGAAGTGCTGTACTTTCGTGTTTCAGCTCTAGTGGTGGATTTGCCTGCCACTCTCATAACCTACGCACTTAAACGCCCTATTCCGTCAGGGCGCGGCAGTGTCACTGCTCCGTCTCCACATCACTGATACATGCGAGTTGCGGAATATTAACCGCATCTGCCATCGCCTTCGCCGTTCGGCTGAGACTTAGGACCCTGACTAACCCCGGGCTGATTGGCATCGCCCGGGAAACCTCGGTCTTTCGGCGAAAGGGAATCTCACCCTTTTTATCGTTACTTATACCTACATTTGCTTTTCCATAAACCCAGGATCAGTTACCTTCACCATTCGACGTCGATGGAATGCTCCCCTACCGATACTTTTTAATATACATTACTATCCCGCGCCTTCGGTATCTGACTTATACCCGATTATTATCCATGCCCGGACCCTCGACTAGTGAGCTGTTACGCACTCTTTGAATGAATGGCTGCTTCCAAGCCAACATCCTAGCTGTCACGGGGACCAGACTTCGTTAGACTAACTTAGACAGAATTTCGGGACCTTAGACGGCGGTCTGATTCTTCTCCTCTCGGGGACGGACCTTAGCACCCGCCCCCTTACTGCACATCTGCTGTCCATAAGCATTCGGAGTTCGTCAGGTCTCGATAGGCGGTGAAGCCCTCTTGACCCTATCGGTCGCTCTACCTCTTATGGAGATCGATGCACGCGGCACCTAAATGCCTTTCGGGGAGTACGAGCTATCTCCAAGTTTGATTGGCCTTTCACTCCTACACTCACCCTCATCGGGAAGCTTTTTCAACGCTTATCCGTGCGGTCCTCCATTCGGTGTTACCCGAACTTCAACCTGGGCAAGTGTAGATCACTTGGTTTCGCGTCTACCCCATCTGACTTGACGCCCTATTCAGGCTCGCTTTTCACTGCGGATGCGTGACTCATGACGCTTATCCTTGCCAGACATGGTAACTCGTAGGTTCATTATGCAAAAGGCACGCCGTCACTGAATTTGCGCAGCTCCGACCGCTTGTAGGCGCATGGTTTCAGGAACTATTTCACTCTCCTAATCGGAGTGCTTTTTCACCTTTCCTTCACAGTACTCGTTCACTATCGGTCTCACGGGAGTATTTAGCCTTACCGGATGGTCCCGGCAGATTCGCGCAGAATTTCACGTGTTCCGCGTTACTCAGGATACCACTACGTCTCGTCATGCTTCGAATACGGGATTATCACCCTCTATGATTGTACTTTCCAGAACATTCTCCTCACAATCTAAGTACGACAGCGTGGTCCTACAACCCCTGCAGCGCATTGCCACAGTCACTGGTTTGGGCTCTTCCCCGTTCGCTCGCCACTACTAGGGAAATCATTAGTTTATTTTTCTTCCTAGAGGTACTAAGATGTTTCAGTTCCTCCGTTTCGCCTCACTACTATCGTAGTGATAACAGGTCTTCAACCTGCTGGGTTGTCCCATTCGGAAATCCTTGGATCAAAGGTTATTTGCACCTACCCAAGGCTTATCGCAGCTTATCACGTCCTTCATCGCCTCCGTGAGCCAAGGCATCCGCCATGCGCCCTTTCTTACTTTCTTCGCCTTCTCTGTAATTACTTACAAAGAATGTAGCTCATACTTTCAGCTGTTGTGTGATTCTAAACATTATGAAGATAAATCTTCATGAATGAGAATACTAATTCTTCCTATATATAAGGAATATTAGTTCTACTTTACAGTCTTGCTTGTGTCAATATGTCAAAGATCTGTGCTGATTTGTGTTCTGAGAGCCTCAGAAGCAGCAGAAGTGGAGAATAACGGATTCGAACCGTTGACCCCCTGCTTGCAAAGCAGGTGCTCTAGCCAACTGAGCTAATCCCCCAAGGGATAGAGAAAAGGATTAAAGGATATTCAGCCTGTTACACATTTGACTTAACCAATGTGTAGTCCCAGGCAGACTTGAACTGCCGACCTCCACATTATCAGTGTGGCGCTCTAACCAACTGAGCTATAGGACTGAGTTGGAAGAAATCACTTCGGCTATTCATGCCAGACTTCCTTTCTCTTATTCTTGAAACAGTATCAGTGAGTACAAGAAGAAAAAAACGAACCAAAGGTTCTTTTTATCTCTTGATTACCGTTAACTTGTCAACTTGTATACTTACATACTAATCAAATCGATTAACCAATAAGCGAACTCTCCAGAAAGGAGGTGTTCCAGCCGCACCTTCCGGTACGGCTACCTTGTTACGACTTAGCCCCAATCACCAGTTTTGCCCTAGGCCGATCCTTGCGGTCACGGACTTCAGGCACCCCCGGCTTTCATGGCTTGACGGGCGGTGTGTACAAGGCCCGGGAACGTATTCACCGCGCCATGGCTGATGCGCGATTACTAGCGAATCCAGCTTCGTGGGGTCGGGTTGCAGACCCCAGTCCGAACTGGGACCGGCTTTCAAGATTTGGATGCAATTTGCATTACACCATCCCTCTGTACCGGCCATTGTAACACGTGTGTAGCCCCGGACGTAAGGGCCGTGCTGATTTGACGTCATCCCCACCTTCCTCACACCTTACGGTGGCAGTGTCTCCAGAGTGCCCAGCTTACCTGATGGCAACTGAAGAGAGGGGTTGCGCTCGTTATGGCACTTAAGCCGACACCTCACGGCACGAGCTGACGACAACCATGCAGCACCTTCACAGAGACCCCCGAAGGGCGTCATTATCTCTAAATCCTTCCTCTGCAATTCAAGCCCGGGTAAGGTTCCTCGCGTATCATCGAATTAAACCACATGTTCCTCCGCTTGTGCGGGGCCCCCGTCAATTCCTTTTGAGTTTCACCGTTGCCGGCGTACTCCCCAGGTGGGATGCTTAATGCTTTTCGCTTAGCCGCTGATACCAGGTACCAACAGCGGGCATCCATCGTTTACTGTGCGGACTACCAGGGTATCTAATCCTGTTCGATACCCGCACCTTCGAGCTTTAAGCGTCAGTTGCGCTCCCGTCAGCTGCCTTCGCAATCGGAGTTCTTCGTCATATCTAAGCATTTCACCGCTACACGACGAATTCCGCCAACGTTGTGCGTACTCAAGGAAACCAGTATGCGCTGCAAGTCAGACGTTGAGCGTCTACATTTCACAACACACTTAATCTCCGGCCTACGCTCCCTTTAAACCCAATAAATCCGGATAACGCCCGAACCTTCCGTATTACCGCGGCTGCTGGCACGGAATTAGCCGGTCCTTATTCGTATGGTACCTGCAAACAATCACACGTGATTGACTTTATCCCCATACAAAAGCAGTTTACAACCCATAGGGCCGTCATCCTGCACGCTACTTGGCTGGTTCAGGCTCGCGCCCATTGACCAATATTCCTCACTGCTGCCTCCCGTAGGAGTTTGGACCGTGTCTCAGTTCCAATGTGGGGGACCTTCCTCTCAGAACCCCTACTGATCGTTGCCTTGGTGGGCCGTTACCCCGCCAACAAGCTAATCAGACGCATCCCCATCCATTACCGATAAATCTTTACTTCAAATCTGATGCCGTCATCGAAGACTATGAGGTATTAGTCTGCCTTTCGGCAGGTTATCCCACAGTTATGGGAAGGTTGGATACGCGTTACTCACCCGTGCGCCGGTCGACGTCCATTCGGTGCAAGCACTAAATGCCGTTTCCCCTCGACTTGCATGTGTTAAGCCTGTAGCTAGCGTTCATCCTGAGCCAGGATCAAACTCTCCATTGTAAAAATATGTTTGGGTGATAGACTGTATATAAATACCACTAAAGCCCAAAACTCACCGTGTAATCTCTGTTTCAGAATGCTTATCCTTAAAAGTATCAAGTTTAAAAAGCACCTATCCCTATATAGGAATTCAATTGAATTGATCGGTTCGTTTCTTTTACCCATCTATTTGATTCATAACCAAACAGACGCTTCTTGTACTACTTCTCTGTTTATGTAAATCTTTTCAAAGAACTCTTTTCTTATCACTCTATACGTTATAAGCAGGTCGCTTATTTCGTAAAAGCGGAGTGCAAAGGTATGGACTTTAAAGCAAACCTCCAAATCTTTTTGAAGAAAAAGTTTCAAAAATATAGTAATTTTCTTTTTCAAGGTAACAAATACAAGCCTAAGGAAGTATTACACCATATTATATATAGCAAGCAAATAAATTACTAAAAGTCAAATATTATCCAATCTCGGGGATAACATACGATAAAACACGTAAAATTTGCCCACGCGTAACACCTTCACGGATGGCAACAAAGATCGTATCATCCCCAGCGATTGTACCTAAAATAAGATCCGAATCACTCGCATCTATATCGTATGCAATTGCACTCGCATACCCCGGACGAGTCTTCACTATCGCCAATTGTCCAGATATTTTCACAGAAATATAACCACTACGTTGCAACATCTCCGTAGCCTTTCGGGGTGTGGTAACACGCTTATACATAGTTTCATTTGGCAAAATATACACATACTTACCATTCATTGAAGCAGCCTTAGCTACCTTCAATTGCTTCAAGTCACGACTAAGTGTTGCCTGTGTCAATTGAAAACCTTCTGTTTTTAAAGCTCTTAAGACCTCCTCCTGCGAACTAAGTTCCATGCTGGATATCAACATTTTTAAAGCTTCTAGTCTACTATTCTTTACCTTCATACGCGCATATTTATACCTTTAACGCAACAAATATAGATATTTAATTTATAAAAAGCAAGTACATTTACATAAAAGTAACGATAGTGTTTAATTTTAAGTCATAATATTACAGAAGATTACCAACAACATGCATAAAGCACGAAATAGTATTCACGAAAGTAATAAAAAGCCCTTCCTCAATAAAAAAAGAAAAACTAAGACAAAGGCACACAAAACCTCCTTTATAAATCACACTTTAAAGCCCCTATATATAAAAGGTGTATTACAATGCCTGTCGCCACACTCCTAAAAGATGCAAAAACAATTATTATATTTGTCAGACTCTCCCTTTCAACTATATTTGCATTCGAATGGCATAACGTTTGTATATCAATTGAAGCATAGATAAAAAGTATTGAGAGCCATTAGAGACCTTCCTCTATCAACAAGAAATAAACTGAAAACAAAATAAAAGAGACATGAATATGGATTTCAACAACTATTCAAATGTGGTTAACAACCACGATCGCGAATTAGAAATGTCACGTGCATTCCCAGCACTGATGCGTAAAGTATATGTATGGATGGCAATGGCACTTGCCATTACAGGTATTGTTGCTTATGGCGCAGGTAGTTCTCCTGCACTCATCCAAGCCCTCTACATTAGCAAAGGACCAATACTTATTGCTGCTTTAGTAGAGTTTGGTATCGTATGGTACCTATCATCCCGCATCTATAAACTATCCCTTGCCAGTGCAACCCTATGGTTTATCCTCTTCTCAGCCATCAATGGTCTGACCCTCGGATGGATTTTCGCTGTATACAATATAGCCATCATTGCCAAAACATTCTTCGTCACTGCGGGAACCTTTGGGGCAATGGCTTTGATAGGATCAACCACGAAGAAGGATTTAACAAAGATGGGCGGAATACTCTTCATGGCATTAATTGGTTTGATTATAGCAAGCCTTGTCAACATGTTCCTACAAAGTTCTACGATGGATTATATCGTTAGCATCATCAGCGTAATCGTTTTCACTGGGCTAACCGCATGGGACGCACAAGCAATCAAGCGCAATCTTCTCATGGCACCTGACGCTGGCGAATCAGCTCAAAAGATAGCACTCCTCGGTTCATTGAGTCTTTATCTCGACTTTATCAACCTCTTCCTCTATCTCCTCCGATTCTTTGGCAATAACAGAGACTAAAAAGTATCTAAGAATCATAGAGGATGAGACAAAATACGAACTTACGGCTTGACAACTTTTTAATCTGTAGCACAGACTTTCCAGAAAGGCAAAGACTATCAAAAAGACATTCGTATTTTTGACTCATCCTCTATTTTTCTCTATTTTCCTTGCTCGTTCCATTTTATCTTCTTACCTTTGCCGCCGTGAAACAATTAGCAATAACATATCAAGTGAATGAAGTACTGCTAAGAATTATCCGATTCTTTGCATCTTTTTGCACTTTATCTTTGGTCAATCCAAATAATTTGCTAACACACACACTATATGCGCACCTAGCGTACAATAACACATTTTTTTCTTCTCGCATACGCGCGCGAAGCGTGCCGTAACCCCTGTAAACAAAGGACTTCTAGGAGTTTCCTTTGTTCGCTTTTTTATGCCCTTTTGTGAACTCGATTTTAAGCAAAATAAGAACGAAATAACAACTATTTTAATCAATGAAGTAATGAGAAAAAATCAAGTAAAGAAGAGTTATTCTGCACCAGAGTGTATGATAATTCAGGTAAATGAAGCCACTAATTTAATGCAAACGTCTTTCCCTAGCCAGCATAAGAAGGCGGGTCATGCTACTGGTCCAGCTGCTGCTAAGGCAAGTCAATGGAATGATGAAGACTTAGAAGATGAAAGCACATCTTCATGGGAAGACTAACAGAGAGTGATTAACAAAGTAAAGAACGTGAGAACAACTAAGATTTGCTCAATGTCAGCCTTTAGGCACTCCCACGAAACAGTTGCGTAAATGTAGGGACAGACGCCCTCGTCTGTCCGAAAAAATTAAGCAGTGGGGCGGACAGACGAGGGCGTCTGTCCCTACAAGATTCTAGAGAATCATAGAGCAAATAACTTAAACGAACTCACGGAACAACAAACAAAGAAATGAAGAAAATAATGAGACAACATTCATTCACATCACAATTAAGGTCCTTGGCAGTTGTATTTGGCATAGCCTTGACTTTTGCATCCTGCGCTAATGAGGATGTAGCCCAGAACCCAACGAACCCAAATGAGGATAACGATAAGAACCTAACGACTTTTGTTGCAGGTGACGAGGCAAAGACCCGCACCTCGCTAAATTATAACAGCAGTGACTTCTATTGGGAGGCAGGCGATTATATCTACGTTAAAGACGATGACGGCGTATTGCAGAAGAGTAGCAACGCTCCAACTCAGAAGGTAGCTTCTTTTAAGTATAGGGTACCAGGCAAGTTTTTCAGCACTACGAGTTATAAGGTTTATTACTTGGGTAAGAACAGCGGGGGTAATTCTGTAACAATCTCAACTAACCAGAGCCAAACAGCCCCAGATAATACCGTGCACTTTGGCACAGCAGGCGACTATGGCACAGCTACGGCAAACAAGGTAACAGGCAAGCAACAGTTTGAGTTTGTGTTAGAGCATCAGGTAGCCTACTTAGTCTTCCAACCTTACGCAAGTAACCAAATTCTGCAAAACTGCTACCTAACTAAGATTGAGGTGACCTCCAACAACGATATAGCTGAGACTTACACCGTCAACCCAACTACGGGTGCTTTGGACGCTTCAGCGGTTACAGATGGTGATAAGATTGTGTTAACCACAAGCGGCAGTAGTAGTAATCCAGACGGCTTCCCACTAAAACCAACAGTGCTAGCATAGCTACCAACGGTGCTTACATGGTAATCAAGCCAGGAACTCATACTTTAAAGGTACGTTATTGGGTAAAGGACGTAGCAACAGGCACAGAGGGGACTATTACGAAGGCTTTCAAATCTTTCTCCTATGATGAGAATACTTATTATGATATAGACGGCAACCTTAACATACGTGAATATGATGGCGACCATTTCTATGCGTGGGACGCACAGGAACAATACTGGAAAGGGTATGAATGGACAAAGAACTTGCCAGCAGGTATAGGGACAGCCAACCCTCAGATATGGTTCACCAGGTTCTACAACATCAATGAATTTCCCTAAGGATGGTGATTCACGTTACTATCACAAAGGTGGTAGTCCTGGTGTGAGATTCGATGCTACCCAATCATGCGTTGATCTTCCTAATGCTAACGAGATGTCTTGGTATGTGATGTATGGTAATTCGCATTGGGATAACGACGAACTTTGGGTAACTATGGGGCATTTACATAAAGGAGGAACGTGGCTTAAAAAGAAATCCGTATTGCAAGCTGAACATCATTACGACACAGAGAAATCTGCAGATGGCTCAACCGACATACGTATGACATTACAGAGCTATGGTAAGACCGGTAGCAGTGTTGCTCTCTCTGCAGCTGATGCTTATAATTACTTTTACCTGCCCGCCTTTGGCTATTATCCAGATGGTCGGTGGATAAGTGTTGGATCAGGTGGTGAATATTGGTCTTCTTCCTGCGTGGGACATAGTCCATATTGCCTGATATTCTCCGCTAATTACATTTCGGTGACTTATCCGTCCGCTGCGACTGGAAAGAGAGCGCAGAAGTTCTCAGATTTTTGGGGATAATTAATGAAAAAAACAGGACAAAATAGGAGCAAAAATAGATCTCTTATAACTAATTGGTAATCAACGCTTTATAGGATAGGGTATCTCGGTATAGGACTAAGACCCCCTCGGTATAGGACTAAGAGTACCTCAGTATAGGACCGAGGTACCCTCTGTAACGGACCGAGATAGACTGTTGCTTGAAAATAATTTACACATCGTTTATAATAAATCTATTTATTAATCTTTAAAAAGTTTGAGACTATGGCTTTTTCAAGAAAGTAAAAAAGAAAAATTACAGGTTTGTGGTATCCGCAGGTAGTAGTTGTAGGAAAACCCGTAACAACCGATCAAGTGGCTGACCGATTGGCATTGATTTCGACCGTGAGTCGTGGTGACACGTATGCCGTGCTGAAGGACTTAGGTGTTGTTATGGCTGCTTTTATGGCAGAGGGTCGCACGGTGAAGTTGGAGGGCGTGGGTACGTTTTACTACACCATCAACGCCGATAAAGGTATCGCGAAGCCTGAAGAAGTGACGGCAAAGCAGATAAAGAACGTCCGTGTTCGCTTCATCCCCGAGACTTCGCGCACACAGAGCAATAAGGTTGCCACCCGCTCGTTAGTATCGGATAACATTTACTGGGAAGAGTGGAAGGAAAGCCTCACCCCCGCCCCCTCTCCGAATGGAGAGGGGAGTAAAGAGCACACTGGACCAGTGACGGGGTAGAGATAGGTCTATTAATAAAAGGATGTTTCAAAGTCAGCACAAGGGTTCACCAATATTGTATAAATAGAATACTTTTTACTTATAACCAAGAAAGAGAGGCAGTTATCAAGATGATAATCTGCCTCTCTTTTATCTTTAAAAGGACTATTTCAACTTTACCTCTAAGTTCTTTAGCATATCAACCGTCATAGATTCCAAATCAAACTGTGGTTTCCAATCCCATTCCTCACGTGCGCAAGTATCGTCCAAACTGTCCGGCCAACTGTCAGCAATGCTCTGCTTGAGTGGATCAACATTATATTCCATCTCAAAATCGGGCTTATGACGCTTAATGACATTGAATATCTCTTCAGGATCAAAGCTCATCGAAGCAATGTTGAAGCCGTTACGATGAACCAAACGGGATGGATCAGCTTCCATCAAAGAGATCGCTGCGCAAGCCATCAGGCATATACATCATATCCATAAGTGTACCTTTCTTAATTGGGCACACGAACTTCTCACCACGAACAGCCGAATAGTAGATATCAACGGCATAGTCAGTTGTACCACCACCGGGAGGTGTCACATAAGAGATCAAGCCTGGAAAACGCACCGAACGAGTATCTACTCCATACTTATTGAAGTAGTAGTCACTCAACAACTCCGTGGTCACCTTCGATACACCATAGATGGTTCTCGGACGCTGCACCGTGTCTTGTGGCGTCTTCGTATGAGGTGTACTCAAACCGAAAGAGCCAATAGAACTCGGTGTGAAGACCGCACATTGATTCTCACGTGCCACTTCCAAGATGTTCCAAAGACCATCAATACCAATCTTCCAAGCTAACTGTGGCTTATTCTCCGCCACGACAGATAACAATGCTGCAAGGTTATAGATCGTATCAACATGATACTTCTTTACAACCTCCGCAATCATTTGCGGGTTTGTAACATCAGCCTCTGCACAAGGACCAGCATCCCTTAGTTCGCCCGTAGGTTCAGCCCCTTTAATATAGCCAGCGACGATGTTCTCATTGCCATAACACTTTCTCAATTCCCTGGTAAGCTCTGAGCCTATCTGCCCAGTAGAGCCTATCACCAAAAACATTTTTTTCATATATAGATAAGTTGATAATCTATTTCGATGCAAAGTAAACATATTTTTTTGTCGAATAGAGCTCATTGATATCTTAAAATTATAAAAAAATACTGATTCTATGACAAAAAAAGCATTGTAAAACATCCTTATTCTCGTTTTTTTATACCTTACTTTGCCCTTAATAACAATTAAAAGAATCTAATGTTATGTATGGAAAGATGAAAGAATATCTCAGCAATTCACTTGCAGAGATAACAGAAGCGGGGCTTTACAAGCAGGAAAGAATCATTGAAAGCCCACAGAGTGCAGCGATTGAAGTAAAAGGCAAAGAGGTTCTTAACTCTGTGCTAACAACTATTTGGGGCTTTCCAATCACCCTCGTCTGATTGAAGGTGCCAAGAAGATGATGGACAAGAGAGGCTTCGGTATGTCATCAGTGCGCTTTATCTGTGGTACACAAGATGCACATAAAGAACTTGAGAAAGCTATCTCCGAGTACTTCAAAACAGAAGACACTATCCTCTACGCAGCATGCTTTGACGCTAATGGAGGTGTGTTCGAACCATTGTTCACAGACGAAGATGCAATCATTTCGGATGCGTTAAATCATGCCTCCATCATCGATGGTGTGCGCCTTTGCAAGGCTAAACGTTATCGCTATGCCAACGCAGATATGGGCGATTTAGAGCGTTGTTTGAAAGAGGCACAAGCACAACGTTTCCGCATTATTGTTACTGATGGCGTGTTCTCAATGGATGGTAATGTGGCTCCAATAGACAAGATCTGCGACCTTGCAGAGAAGTATGACGCCCTCGTAATGGTTGATGAATCACACTCAGCGGGCGTTGTTGGTGCTACTGGTCATGGTGTTAGCGAATTGTGCAAGACCTATGGTCGTGTGGACATATACACTGGAACCTTAGGAAAAGCATTCGGTGGAGCATTGGGAGGATTCACTACTGGACGAAAGGAGATCATTGAAATGCTTCGTCAACGCAGTCGCCCATACCTCTTCTCCAACTCTCTTGCACCTTGCATCATCGGTGCGAGCCTTGAAGTATTTAAGATGTTGAAAGAGAGCAACGCCCTTCATGACCAGTTGGTAGAGAACGTTAACTACTTTAGAGACCACATGCTGGCTGCCGGCTTTGATATTAAACCGACACAAAGTGCCATCTGTGCCGTTATGCTCTACGATGCCAAGCTGTCTCAAGTATATGCAGCTAAATTGCTCGAAGAGGGTATCTACGTTACAGGTTTCTACTATCCAGTGGTTCCAAAGGGGCAAGCTCGCATTCGAGTTCAAATCTCCGCAGGTCACAACCGAGAGCAGCTTGACAAGTGTATCGCCGCTTTCATCAAGGTTGGTAAGGAACTGGGCGTACTGAAGTAAACGTATATATGCATACAGAAAACCATATATTAAAATCAAGGAAAGCTGTATCTCAATTGCGATACAGCTTTTCTTATGTCCGAAAAAAGGCTTCCTTGAATTAATTTTTTTAGTTTATTTTTCAGAGGAATAGTTTAATTCAGAATAACTTTTTAGTCTATTTTTTTGAGCAAGAAAGTATGTTTTCAAGCAGAGATAACCTTTATCTTATATTTAGAATAGGGTTCAGAGGATAAAAGAAGGATAGTTTGTAAACAATAAGAAACAATGTGGTGCGACAGAAAGACATACCAAAAGGGATGTTATCAGAAGCGTTTTCTGACCATACCTTTATATGTATTGATGTCTAAAATAATAGAGTCTCCGGGCTGAATGTCCGTCATTGGCATACTAACAAACACACGTGAACTATAATACTCAGGTACTCCGTTCTGCGCATGATACAATCGTAAGTAGAAGTTCCGACCACCATCTGCCCTTTTCTTCACCGCATCGGCGATCATTGCTAACGACTGTACGGCTTTCTTATCCTCTGCCCTACCCGTCTTCAAAGATAATCCTAAATTCAGATAACGGCGATTCTTGCTTATCCAAGCACTCTCAAAAACAACGGGATCAGTATGCACAACATCAACATTAAGAGCTAATTTCATGCGCAGAACAGGTACTTGACTCACCTCAATAGCCTTTGTCTTGCCATCAACAACCTTATCATAATAAAGCAAAGCACGATAAGTTGTATCAGATGTCATCGCCCACAATTTCTTCAAATGAGGTTGCAACTTCAAGAGTTCACCCTTATCTGTGACAGCCTCAACCAATTCGGCAGCATTGTTTGTACGCACTTCTACAAAGTCAGTGTTGAGGTATGACAAGCCAGAATCACCCTTCTCAAAGAAGTCATGCTTGCAGGCAACAACCATAAGTAATGTTACAAGCAACATTACCATGGTCATTGTGCCTCTTATCTTACGATGATTGCTTCTGCTCACAGAACTTTACTTCTTAAAAGTGAGACGATTCAACAACGACTTCAAACGCCCGCTTTCAGAAGATGCGTCAATGTAATTCTTAGCAGGATAAGCGTATTGAGTGAGCAAGCAAGTGCGCAAGAACTTATCATCTCGGTTCTCGATATTGATCTTCTCAATCTGTCCTGCGATGTAAGCATCGAACTTCTCATAATCAGCCTGCGTGTAATACTCTTCGTAAGCCTTTGTATCTTGAATCATATCAAGGGCTATGTAATTAACTGGATAGAGCTTATAGTTGCAATGGATTTCGTGATCAATATGCGAAGCGATCGCATCGAAGAGCTTATTCTTTGGTAAATCCGTATCCAAAGTATCGAGCCATTCGTCAATACACGGCGCACAACTATAGAAGATATGACCCTTAAAACCTTTGATTCCAATCAACATACTCTCTAAGTCGTCTTCGGCTGTTTTCTTCCAGAAAGGTATGTCTCGGCGCAATTGATACTCTCTTGCCTTGAGGTAATCACATGGGTCATACTCATAAGAGATGGATAGCGGAACGATATGCAACTGCTTCAAACGCTCAATGATACTTCCTTCTCCGCCCATAACCATCATTTTCAAGATGGCAGGTTGGGTGAGATCGTTAGAGTTCTTAGCACGACCTTGACGCTGCGCAATCCATACATTCTCGTTTTTCTCAGCCACTGCGAAGTGGATGTATTCGGACATTCGCTTGCTGGCACGCAACATCTCTACCGAATGTAAGGCTCTTTCAACTGTAAACGACTTATTGATACGCACCAAATCACGTATCCAATCAGCCGAGAGGAGGTTATCTCCGATAGCAATCTCGCATGTTGTTGAGAAGCCAACATCAATCAGTAACTTATCCAAGAGGGCTGAGTCGAGGACAATATCACGATGGTTGCTAATGAAAGTGTACCTTTTATGAATGTCAATGTTCGTTGCGTCCATGCTACAACCTAAAGCTCAAGGTTGTCACCAAACGCTGCAAGAAAAGGATAGCAAAAGGCTTTTTGGAACTCAAGATTCGTTTTGCAAGCACGCATCTTCTGCTCCAGTATTGCCATAGGGACATCAGGGTAAAGATATGCTAACACCTGTTGAAACTGCTTATCAGCAAGAATACGATCATAGACTGCCGGTAACTCTTCTGGTTCAAAGGGGCGAATAGGATCAAACTCCGATGGTATCTTCATAATTATAAGTAATTTGTTTGTTTCTATTTAACTTGTACAAATATAGGTAAAACAGCCCAATCTCTAAAACAGAAGACCATCGTTTAACAGAAGATTAACAATTCTTTCAAAGCATATAATAGCTCAATTCACTTGCAGTTCACAAACAAAGTGTTATCTTTGCAACGTTATGAAGTACAGCATTATAGTACCCGTTTTCAACCGACCAGACGAGGTTGATGAGCTTTTAGAGAGTCTTCTCCATCAAAAGGAGACTGATTTTGAGGTGGTCATCATCGAAGATGGCTCGAAAGTTCCATGTAAGGACGTTTGCAACAAGTATATTGATAAGCTCAATCTACATTATTATTATAAGGAGAACTCAGGTCCCGGCCAGAGCCGAAACTATGGTGCTGAACGGGCGAAGGGGGAGTATTTACTCATCCTCGATTCCGATGTTGTACTTCCAACGGGGTATCTACAAGCTATTGACGAGGAACTTCAGAGGAAACCTGCTGATGCATTCGGAGGGACCAGACAAAGCACATGACTCATTCACAGATACGCAGAAGGCAATCTCTTACTCAATGACTTCTTTCTTCACAACAGGGGGCATTCGTGGAGGAAAGAAGAAGTTGGATAAGTTTTATCCACGCTCCTTTAACATGGGTATTCGTCGTGATGTTTACCAGGAATTAGGCGGTTTCTCCAAGATGCGCTTTGGTGAGGATATCGACTTCTCCATACGTATCTTCAAGGCAGGGAAACGCTGTCGTCTCTTCCCGGAAGCATGGGTGTGGCATAAAAGACGCACCGACTTCCGTAAGTTCTGGCGACAGGTTTACAACTCGAGGGATCGCTCGCATCAATCTCTACAAGAAGTATCCTGAGTCGCTGAAGATTGTCCATCTCTTGCCAATGGTATTCACGCTTGGGGTCATCTTCCTTACTTTGATGATCCTTTGTGGGCTTCTCACGATGGTTTGCACATCAGCTAAAACTTTGGGTTGTAGCCTCTTCGTCTTAGGCATATTGCCCCTATTCCTTTACAGCACCATCATCTGCATTGACTCAACAAAGCAAAACCACAGTTTGAAGATAGGCTTCTTAAGCATCCGTGCAGCCTTTTATCAGCTCATGGGTTACGGCTGTGGCTTCCTCAACGCATGGTGGAAACGATGCGTATGTAGCTACGATGAGTTCGCAGCCTACGAACGGAACTTCTATAGTTAATTCAAAATTCATAATTCAAAGTTCAAAATTATGATTACTTCTGATGCTTGAGATGGAGGGAAATGATTGATAAGATTAATTCATTAATCAGTTTTCTATAAACTACCGGAATATAACTAAAAACCGAAAATGACTATGCTAAAACGAGAGAAAAACATTCTAATGGAGAAAGTTAACGCCTTCACCAATAGAATCATACGGTTATATCAATACCTGAAAGATAGTAAACAAGAATACATACTATCAAAAACAACTCTTGCGAAGTGGTACAAGTATAGGTGCTAACTTTATAGAAAGTCAAAGTGCACAAAAGCTCTGCTGACTTTATTCACAAGCTCGAGATCGCACTAAAAGAAGCACAGAAACGAAATACTGGATCGATAAACTACTTGTCGGGAATTATATTAGTAACTATGGACATACGTCGATAAGCAATGACAACATAGAACTTATCAAGCTCTTATCAGCTATCATTATTACGAAAAAAAGGAACATTAGGAACGGAGAAGATGTAAAATACTAACGTAACTAATCTTGATTTCGAGTTGATTATATAAATCATAAGCATCAGAAGTAATCATAATTTTGAACTTTGAATTATGAATTTTTGAATTAAAGAACATCGCTATTAACAACTGGGCAGAGGCTGACCGACCACGTGAGAAACTGGAGAGACTGGGAGCAAATGCGCTTAGTGATGCCGAACTGTTGGCTATCCTTATTGGTTCCGGAACGGCAAATGAAAGTGCTGTCGATCTAATGAAACGAATCCTAAAGGACTGCAATAATAATCTAAACACATTGGGGAAGCTATCCTTGCATCGCTTGGAAGAATACAAAGGAATTGGTCCAGCAAAGGCGATAACGATACTTGCTGCATGCGAATTGGGTAAACGGAGACAACGTGCAAAGGTAGAAGATTCACCCTTACTGAATAGTGCCGAAGCCATTTACAACTATATGCACGACCATTCAAGACCTCGACATCGAAGAGGGTTGGATACTGATGATGAAGCAAAACTTCCGTCTCATTGAGGCGAAAAAGAATATCAATTGGTGGACTGACAATGGCTCCGATAGACATTAGACTTATGATGAAAGAGGCGTTGATGAAGAACACTACCATCCCTTGCCTTTTGTCATAACCATCCCAGTGGGAACACTTCTCCCAGCCATGAGGACGATCTTCTCACCAATCGCATACGGAAAGCTTGCGAACTACTAAGCATCCACTTTGCTGATCATGTTGTTCTTACGGATGGGAGTTATTACTCTTATCGGGAGGAGGGGAGGCTATAAAAAAATGATTGGAATATGTTTGTAAAACCAAGATAAATGACCTATCTTTCCTTAGCAAGCTATTGTGATTATTATTTAAAATTACTATCTTTGCAGAAAGATAGGTAACATCTGGCAATTTAAAAAAACATTTTTTTATTGCGCTTATTAACACTATCTTTACAAAGTTACACATTATAAATAAACACCCAATTAAATATATGACACAAGAAGAAAAGACACAGATAGAAGAAAAAATCGTTGATGTGTTGAAGACTGTCTATGACCCAGAAATACCTGTAAATATCTATGATCTTGGAATGATCTATAAGATTGATGTAGACGAGAAAGGTAATCTCGACATGGATATGACATTTACAGCACCATCTTGCCCTGCAGCAGATTTCATCCTTGAAGATGTACGAACAAAGGTGGAAAGTGTTGAGGGAATAAAGTCAGCTAACATCAATCTAGTCTTTGACCCAGTATGGGATCAAAGCATGATGTCTGAGGAGGCACGGGTTGAATTAGGCTTTGAATAAAGCCACAATAGGCTCGTTAACACCTCATTCACTTAAAATTCAAAAGACATGAAAAAAATATCTATTTTCCTTTCTGATGCACACCTTGGTTCACTAGCCATAAAACATAGACGCACACAAGAACGCCGTCTAGTCCGTTTCTTGGATAGCATAAAGAACAAGGCTGCAGCTATTTATCTACTAGGCGATATGTTCGACTTTTGGAACGAATATAAGTATGTTGTTCCAAAAGGATATACTCGGTTTCTAGGAAAAATATCAGAGTTAACAGATATGGGAGTAGAGGTGCACTTCTTTACAGGTAATCATGATCTCTGGACTTACGGATACTTAGAAGAGGAATGTGGCGTTATCCTTCATCGTCAACCCATCACAACCGAGATCTACGATAAGGTTTTCTATCTTGCACATGGTGATGGACTAGGAGATCCAGATCCTATATTTCAGTTCTTAAGAAAAGTCTTTCACAATCGAGTATGCCAGCGATTACTCAACTTCTTCCACCCTTGGTGGGGTATGCAGTTAGGTTTGAATTGGGCAAAAAAGAGCAGATTGAAACGTATTGATGGGAAAGAAGCTCCCTACATGGGCGAAGATAAAGAATATTTAGTGCGTTTCACAAAAGATTACATGCGCACACATAAAGACGTCGATTATTATATCTATGGTCATCGACATATTGAATTAGATCTCACCCTATCACGGAAAGTACGCATGCTGATACTTGGAGATTGGATATGGCAGTTCACTTACGCAGTATTCGATGGTGAACATATGTTCCTAGAGGAATACGTTGAAGGGGAAAGCAAGCCTTAACAAAAGTAAAAATAAGCCTATTATCAAGATAAAAAGTTATTTTTTAGCTATAAAAACTCATTTTCCTTAGAAAGTATTTGGAAGTTACAAAAACAAACTCGTATCTTTGCATTGTCTTTTTAAGAGATAGTATTCTTGAATAAAGAAAGACTATCAACTAAATGGAAATAGCATATTAAAAAAAAAGAATTTAAGACATTCATAATATAAAAATTAAAACTCAGGTTTGTAGATTAAGTTTAGTCAAAAGAAAGGTGGTTGTCGTGAGACAACTACCTTTCGCATTTTATAACAATTCACCTTTTATATATCCTACTCTATCACTACTAACGAAAAAAATCACAGCACAACTTCATACTTATCAGCAGTTAAGAATAATCTATTAGGGAGAAACAGAGCATAAAGGAAAAATCTTTCTATAAGTTTTATACAATGTTGAGAATCATTGTTTGAAACTGATTTATACCCTATTTCATTTTTAAATTTGATTTGCTGTCATATTTAGTATTTGAGATAAACGACTGGTTATAAGTCTATTCTGAATGAGAAAATTATAACAGCAATGCCTGGAAAAACAAAAAGATAGACTGTAGCAAAAGCTCTTTTCCACATTTCTACATCGCTGAACATAGCAATACAAGTAAGCTATGGTAGAAACAATAGATGGGTCATGAGTATCATTACCCCACTTTTAATACAGTCTATCACTAATATTCAATATCCGTAGGAAATCCCTAGATATTACTTCTTCAAGTCTTTAACAAGTTCTTGAGTATCACGTGCAATGACAATCTCTTCATCAGTTGGCACAAGAACAACCTTTACCTTTGAATCATCAGTAGAGAGAATCTGCTCCACTCCACGCACTTCATTGCGCTTCTTATCCAACTTGATACCAAGATACTCCATGTCTTGACAAGCATCCCAACGCAATCCGGTCTGATTCTCCCCAACGCCTGCTGTCCACACAATGATGTCTACACCATTCATAGCAGCAGCATAAGCACCGATGTACTTCTTAATACGATAAGTGTACATCTGCAGTGCTAAATGAGCAAGTTGATTACCTTCGTTATCAGCATTCTCTATGTCACGCATATCAGAGCTGATACCCGTAATACCCAACACACCACTCTCCTTATTCAAGAAGTCTGCCATTTCCTGTGGTTTCTTACCGAGCTTCTCCATCAAGTAAGTTACTGCAGAAGGATCGATATCACCAGAACGAGAACCCATCATCAAGCCTGCCAATGGTGTTAAGCCCATTGAGGTATCGATGACCTTACCATTCTTGATAGCTGCAATAGACGCACCATTACCAATGTGACAAGTGATAATCTTCTGTGTCTTGATGTCTACACCTAACATTTCACATACACGTTGTGACACATAACGATGACTAGTTCCATGGAAACCATAGCGACGAACATGATACTTCTTATAGAGATCATAAGGAACAGCATATAGGTAAGCATAATCTGGCATAGTGCTATGGAAAGCATTATCAAACACTGTTACCTGTGGTGTGTGAGGCATCAAAGCATCCACAGCACGCAATCCACGCAAGTGTCCAGCATTATGAACTGGCGCTAAGTCTATAAGACTTTCAATACCTTCTTCTACTTCTTTTGTAACGATACAACTCTTCTCAAAGAGGTCACCTCCTTGCACTACTCGGTGTCCAACTGCGTCTATCTCATCAAGACTCTTTAATGCACCAATCTCTGGATCTAGTAACACTTTGAACACAAGAGCCACACCTTCTTTATGTGTAGGAAGGTCTGCCATGATTTGCTTCTTCTCACCATTAGGGAGCTTAACCTTTATGAAAGCCTCATCAAGTCCAATGCGTTCTACACCGCCCTGAGCCAACACTGACTCGTCTTTCATATCGTACAACTTGTACTTAATAGAACTACTTCCGCAGTTCAAGACTAATATCTTCATATTTTGATTATAGGAGTTAAAGGAGTAAAGGGAGTGAAATGGAGTTAAGGTAAATGTTCTTATTAGGGTAAAGCAATACCAATAAACTATTCACATACAGATAAATATAACCCCAGAACTTACGCTCTTCCCTTCCTCTTTATTGATTACTTAATTACTTAGGAGTGTTCCCCTCTATACATGCTACTCCTCTCTCCATTGGGAGAGGAGCTGAGGAGAGGCTTCTTTATAGCTTTTTTTGCATCTTGAGCTTGGCATGCAGTGATAGCTACCATATAATAGATATCATCTACACAACAGCCACGAGAAAGATCGTTAACAGGACGAGCTATACCTTGGAGGATAGGTCCAATCGCCTTAGCACCACCAAGACGTTCGATTAACTTATAGCCAATGTTACCTACTTCCAGGTTTGGAACAACAAGCACATTAGCCTTACCTGCTATCTCCGAACCTGGTGCCTTCTTAGCAGCAACAGCAGGGACTAGAGCAGCATCAGCCTGTAATTCACCATCAACCTTCAGTGTTGGGAACTTCTCCTTGGCTATCTTTGTTGCCTCAACAACCTTATCTATAATGTAAACACTCTTACCCGTTTCACGGTCGATAGCGTCTTTTGCTGATCCCTTAGTAGAGAAACTCAACATGGCAACATGTGGGTCTTGGAAGCCAGCAACGCTCTTTGCGGTCTCGGCAGTAGTGTAAGCGATTTGAGCCAACTGATCGGCTGTTGGGTTAGGAGTAACAGCTACATCACCCATAACGACAATACCATTCTCACCATACTGCTGTTCGTGAGTGAGGATGAGCATAGCTCCACTCACGCAAGTGATACCTGGCGCACATTTAATAATCTGTAAAGCAGGGCGAAGCGTGTCACCTGTTGTAGAGAGAGCACCTGATATCTGCCCATCAGCGCCCTCTGTCTTAATAATCATACAACCCAGATAGAGATTATTCTTTGTCACTAACTCACGTGCCTGGTCGATAGTCATACCCTTTCTGGCGTAGTTCAGCTAGCTTAGCAGCATATTCTTCGCACTTAGGGTTATTCTCTGGGTCAACAATGGTCGCCTTGTCAATGTTCTTAAGCCCCCACTCTGTGGCAAGCTTATGTATGTTGGCGGGGTTACCAATGAGGATTAGATTGGCGATATCATCGGCTAATACCCTGTCAGCCGCTCTAAGGGTTCGCTCCTCTTCTGCCTCGGGGAGCACGATACGTTGCTTATCGGCTTTAGCGCGTGCAACGATTTGCTCTAATAAATCCATAGTTCTTATTCTATTGTAATAATTGTACTTCGGTCTTTAAATTGTTTACCTGCAAAGATAGCTAAATTAACTCATAATCCCAAACAAGAGTCTTGTTTTATATCAGAAAAGAGCTATCCTCTTGGCTATCCCAGCTTTTATACATATCTTTGTAGCCTAACCAGATTATAGACAACATGATTAAATTCCACGATGTAAAGACGTCTGATCGCGAACTAATACAAGGTTATACACTTTGTGGAGACCGTCAGAACTGTGATTTAAGCTTTGCAAATATCATCTCATGGAGGTTTCTTTATAACACACAAATCGCTGAAGTCGATGGCTTCTTAGTGTTCCGCTTTTATACAGGGCACCATCTCGCATACATGGCACCAGTATGGAAATGTGCATGGGACGAGGCTATGCGCAATCGATTCGCTGCCGTTGTCCGACAGATGAGGGACGATTCTATCACCTTAGGGCATCCTTTCTTAATGCTAGGTGTATGCAGTTATATGGCAGAGATACTAGAGACTACCTTCCCCAACACCTTTGATATCAAACCAGACCGTGACCACTTCGATTATATCTACTCACGTGAAAAGCTCGCAACACTATCTGGTAAGAAGTTACAAGGTAAGCGAAACCACTGCAATAAGTTCCGTAAAACATTCCCAAACTACGTATATAAGGACTTAACAAAGGACATGATTCCAGAGTGCATAGCTGTGGAAGAGAACTGGAGAGAGGTTACAAAGGAGGATACTGAGGGCGATGAAGAATTATCGGAAGAGCTTCGTTCAATGACACGTGTCTTCGATTTATGGGATGAAATCGGTGCTATTGGTGGCACAATATGGGTAGATGATAAGTTGATTGCCTTCACCTTTGGTTCGCCTATCACTAACAAGGTGTTCGATGTATGCGTTGAAAAGGCAGATACAAGCTATGAAGGGGCTTTTTCTATCATCAATCAGGAGTTCGCCAGACACCTCCCTGAGCAATACGAATATATGAATCGTGAGGAAGACCTTGGTATTGAGGGCTTGAGATACGCCAAACTTTCATACAAGCCAGACATTCTTTTAGAGAAGAATGTGGTCATGGAGAAATATCCCTTAGCGCAAGAAGAGGATCAGCAACGCATTAAGGAGGAGACAATCAGCCTATGGCGAGACACTTTCCACGATGTGGAACCATTCATACAACTCTATTTCTCACGTGTTTTCAAGCCCGAATATAACATCACTTGTCAGGCTGATAAGCATACTGTTGCAGCCCTTCAAGCCTTGCCCTATACAATGAAATACTACGATGAGGAGGTGCGCACGGCTTATATCTCTGGTGTTAGTGTGCGTGAGGAGTACCGAAAGAAGAATATGGGAGGCAACTTAATGTCGCAAGCTCACTTCCAACTCTATCACAAGGGGGCTGTCTTTACAACGTTGATACCTGCCGAAGAGTGGTTATACGACTGGTATGAACGATGCGGATATGCACGACATATCATGGTAACGGCACCGCCTACTGATGTTGACAACATGGACTTTGATTCGTTCGACAAGTGGCAACGTTCCAAAGATTGCGTTCTATTGCATGATGCCGAGGGTTTCGATATTATCAAGGAGGATCATCGCATTGCGCTTTCTATCGACCCGAATGCTAAGAGACAGACGGAGAATATACAAGGAATGATACGTGTTATCAATGCTGAAAAGGCGTTGCAGCTTTATGCTCAACGGCATCCTGACCGCATAGAGAACCTCCGTATATATAATGACTCGGATATTCCAAAGAATAACATGTACTTCCAAATAAAGGAAGGGCACGTTTGTCATACGAATCAACCACTGCCGAACACACGTTCATTGACAATCAATGAGCTAGTAGACTATATCTTCAAGGATGACAAACTAGAGATGAATCTAATGTTGAATTAGGTTAGCTCGAATAGAAGAAGGCGTTTCCTCATTACAAGGAGACGCCTTCTTCAAAACAAAGAAACGCCCTTCTCGCATTGAGAAGGGCGTTTCCTTATTTCCGTTCCGATGGTTCAATCTAACGAATCAATACCTCATTGCACACTGACCCATCCTCTACTTTCAGACAGACGTGTGTCCCGTAAGTTGTTCCTCCCTATTCGGGGAGGTTGGGTGGGGCTTGCTCTGAATTCAAGACAGCACCATCTCCTTTGTCAAGATACTCTCCAGTTGTTCGGCAGAAAGGCGCAGTTGGAACTCACCATGCATGGCAACACTAATGCGACCAGTCTCTTCTGAAACGATGATAGCCAATGCGTCCGAATCCTGTGAGATTCCCATGGCTGCACGGTGACGCAGACCTAACTCCTTAGGAATGTCTTGCTTGTGGCTTACAGGCAATATGCATCCTGCCGCCTTAATGCGTTGTTTGGAGATAACCATCGCTCCGTCATGCAGAGGCGAGTTCTTGAAGAAGATGTTTTCAATCAGTCGTTGATTAATGCGAGCGTCTATCAAGTCGCCAGTCTCAACTATGTCTTCCAACATCACACCCCGTTCTATAACTATCAAAGCACCCACCTTGCCACGACTCATACTCATGCAAGCCATGACGATAGGCATAATTGTTTCCTTATCAACCTCCTCCTTGCTTGCTCTCGTAAATAGTTTAATAATGTTTTTTTACCTTCCGATGTGCGCCAAGACTATACAGGAAGTGGCGAATGTCTTCTTGGAACAGAACGATAAGACCAATAACTCCCACCGAAACCAGCTTATCGAGGATACCACCCAAAAGTCGCATCTCTAGCACCTGACTGACAATGAGCCATAGGATAACAAACAACATAATTCCGATGAAGATGTTCAGTGAGCGTGACTCCTTCATCACACGATAAATATAATAGAGCATCAATGCCACAAGCACGATGTCGATTACATCCTTTATACCAAATGGGAAAAACATAAAAGAAGAGCTTTATTATTTCACTTTATAGTATTTTGTCGCATTGCACCAACTATTTTGACAGCCTCAACCGCCTCACGAACATCGTGCACTCGCAGTATGTTTGCACCTTTCAATAGGGCGATTGTGTTCAAAATGGTTGTTCCGTTCAGACTTTCAGCCGCCGTAATCCCCAAAAGTTGATGAATCATTCGCTTCCTACTAATGCCTACAAGGATGGGAAGTTCCATTACTTGCAACCGTTCCATGACGCTCAATAGCTCGTAATTGCCCGCTACGGGGTCTTTACCAAGCCAAAACCAGGGTCGAGAATAATGTCTTTTTGCCCCAAATCGCGCAATTCTTGCACCTCACGAGAGAAGTCGATAAGCATGTCATGAAGGTTAGCAGCAGTAGACATAAGGATATAAGGTGCCCCAAGTTCGGCTACGGTACGGAACATTTCAGGGTCTTTACCTTCCTCAACATCGTTGATTATATCTGCACCGAACTCCTCAATCGTCCTTCGGGCAATATCAGCATGGAAAGTATCAATGGACAGTATGGCATCAGGCTCGGCTTCTTTGACAATCGGGAGAGCGAAAGCTAATCGCTGCATCTCCTCTTCTGCACTGACAACAACACCTCCGGGACGTGTTGAACAGGCTCCGATATCAATAATCTTAGCCCCTTCAGCAACTATCTGATGGGCTCGCTGGCGGATAGCCTCAGCCGTTTGCACTCGACTATTAGCATAGAATGAGTCGGGCGTAACGTTCATGATTCCCATCACCAGCGGTTCGCCCAAGTCGATGAGACGCCCACGAACGTTGATAGTATAGCTTATGGGCGTTCCATCACCCAATGTTTTCATCTTCTCCATAGGCACAAAGGTAATGTAATTATTGCACATTTATATCAGAAAGGCTCAACCTTTTTAGCGAAAAGCATAAGTTTCAGTAGGCAAACAGGCGATAGTTCCAATGCTTTTCACCAACGATTCAACTTCAATCGAACGTTCAGAAAGGGCGAAAAAAGCATTCGATCCAATGGTATAGATAGGACGAAACCTGCGGAAAGTACCTACTACATTTGTAAAGAAATACTGCTAAAATCTATGCTTATAACTGCGTTTTTATCGAAGAGCACCCTCCTTTGGGTCAAATACGCGCGTTTTGAAGAAGTTTGCGAACAATCGTATAACTCATTAATAACCAACGTTTTACGTAAATCTTACATTCTTTTCAATCGAAAGTAACCGACCATCAATGGAAAAAATAGCCTATTTTTACCTAAAAAGTACGTACGTTTCACCAAAAACGTATATACGTTTCACTAAAAACGGATATACGTTTCACTAAAAACGGATATACATTTCACCAAAAACGGATATATATTTCACCAAAAACGTATATACGTTTCACCAAAAACGGAGGTACGTTTTCTAAAAAAGGTATATACGTTTTTATTTTGAAGAATATCGCTTCCTATTTGGCTCTATATTGATAATTAAATTTGTAAAAAGATATTCTTAGTAAAATGGTAGGAACAGTAGACAAGAAAAAAGGATGTGCCCATCTAGGCACATCCCTCGCATTTATATTAGTTTGTTAAGCGACTCCGAACGGGTTATTGACCATAACCATCGTTCTGCTTAATATTCTTGTTTGCATCTATCTCATAGCTTGGTATAGCTGCAAGAGCTTTGAAGTAATCGCGGTTGTAACTACGCACATCTGCTGGGAGAACAGCGCTCCAACCACGGTCGGATTCGTTAGTATAACGTGTGATAGTCTCATTGTTGCGTATTGCATCAAAGAAACGTTGACCTTCACCAACGAGTTCCTTACGGCGTTCGAGTGATATACGAGCGGCCGTGATAGTTGACGCTGTTACCAAACGAGACGCATCCGACGTTCTATTCTTCAATAGAGCATTCAAATACTGGACTGCTTTTGCAGTGTTACCATCCTTAAATGCAGCTTCAGAAGCTATCAGATAAACTTCTGACAAACGTAATATTGGCACACTAGCATAACGAGGATCACCATTGTAAGCAGGCATCTTGTTCAGATAAACCTTTGCACCATGGAATATGTTTTTAGAGTCATTGCTAGGTGCAAGGAACACATCTGCGCGCACGTCGTTAGGGTCTTGAGCCAAAAGAGCAAGGAAGTTCTTGTTGGCAACAGCCTCACCATAACCAGGAACATCAGGACGATTCTCTGCATATAGATAGGCTATACCCTCACGGTCATTCCAATCATTTGTGTTGGTAACAGGTATCTCGAACAACATCTCTTTGGCGTGTGCTGCATCGTCTTTCTTCCATGCATTCACATACTCAGAGATTGTCCATAGACTCTTACCAGAGTTGTTGATAACATCTTCTGCAGTACTGAGAGCATTTGCCCAATCGCCCTTTGTCAAGTAAACACGTGCCAAGAGAGCCTTTGCTGCATAGAGACTAACATAACCAGGAGTAGTCTCTGATGGGAGCTTACCAGAGCTAATTGCTTCGGTCAAGTCCTTTATAACTTGAGCATAACACTCTGCAACAGTACTACGAGCAGGCTTAACATTTGATTGTAAAGAACTTGTTACCAGTGGAACTCCTAGCGAGGCACCATTATCCTCGGTATAGGTCTTACCATAAACGCGGGTCAAATCGAAAGTCGCCATAGCACGTAGAACCAATGCTTCTGCACGATATTGTGCTATCTCATCAGCCGCCTCAGTTTTATCAGACAACTTACCACCATCGGCTGCCTCAATGATTCGGCAAGCACGACCTATCACTGCATAAGGAGATTGCCAGATTGCTTCCGAACGATCAAAGTCGGATGCTGTGGTGTAAGACATCTGATAATAGAAGTTCGCACGGTTACTTCCGTAAGTTGAATTATACACTAAGTCTTCACCATGCAACTCGCCATATAGGAACATTTGCTGACCATAGTAATCGACCATTTTACTATTTCCTTTAAAGACAGCATACATACCCGCACGAGCCGAAGCAAGGTCACTACTACTCTGGATGGCTGTCTCCGCAGGGACAGAATCAGCTGGTTTCTGCTCAAAGAAATCGTCACCACATGATGACATACCCATCAGGACTGCACCTGCGAGCATTAAGCCGTATATGTTTTTATTGTATTTTCTCATAAACAAAAATTCTACAATTAATAATTTAGAAGCCTAACTCAATACCGAAAGTGAATGTTCTTAAGGCTGGAGTTTGGAATACACATAGACCATCTACTGGCATCTCTGGATCAACATAGAGGTTCTTTGACTTCAATGTGAAGAGATTTGATGCTGCAAAATAGACTCTTGCCTTATTCAAACCAAGTCTAGATACCCAGTTATTAGGTGCTGTAAGACCAAGTGTTAAGCTCTTCAAACGCAAGTAATCAGTAGGCATTAACCAACGAGATGACTCAATGGTTGGGTTGTTTCCGAATTGGAAGCAGGGAGACTAGCCTTTGTGTCGCCAGGACCTGTCCACATCTTGTCAATATCATAATAGGCTGGGACAGCACCACCATAGAGGAAGTTACCACCATTACTATGCTGCCATCTAGCTGCATCGTAAGCCTTTCCACCGAAAGAGAAGGTGAAGTTCAAACCGAAGTCGATAAACTTCCATTTGATATTATTCGTCAAACCACCTTCTATAGTAGCCTCGTGGTCACCTACGATAACCTTCTTTGCAGCTGCAGGATCAGTTGTTGTCTTGCGCGCATTAGCTGTACCATCATTGAGATAATAAGCTTCCTTACCAGTAGCAGGATCTACACCAGCATACTCAAGAGCGTAATAGCTGTAATAAGTGTGACCCACCTTGTGAATCAATCTACCACTGATTACCTCATCCTGACTACCATTGAGCTTAGTAATCTTATTGTGGTTATGACCGAAGTTCAACATGGTTGTCCATGTGAAGTCCTTTGTGTTAACGTTATTACTTTGTAGCGTAAACTCGTAACCTGTATTGCGTAAAGAACCAATATTCATTGGTGTTGTGGTCTTATAAGTTTCTCCGTCATAATAACCAGGTACAGCTGATACAGGGAGATCATAGATAAGATCTGATGTTGTACGTGTGTAATAATCGAAAGTCAAAGAGATTCGATCAAAGAAGGTAAGGTCTAAACCAACATTAAAAGCACGGTTCTTCTCCCACTTCAAGTCAGGGTTACCAATACCAACGATACCCATTCCAGACTGACCATTATAGTACTCACCGAAGTGATAGAGGTTCAAATAAGCATAAAGACTAGTTGGCAATGTTCCATTCACACCATAGCTGACACGCAACTTACCATCACTTAGCACGCTCTTAGCTGATTCCATAAACTTCTCAGCACCAAATCGCCATGCACCAGATACTGACCAGAAGTTACCCCAGCGGTTAGCTTTTGCCAAACGACTACTACCATCGCGACGGAAACTAAAGCCTGCATAGTATCTGTTATCGTAGTTATAGTTCAAACGACCTAACCAACTTACCATCGTGTAGCCTGTTGCATTACTAGAACCACTCGTCGTTCCAGCATTAGAAAGCTCATAGAGAGAACCAGGATAATTGGTTCCTTGGAGATAATTGTACTTGTAGATGTACTTTTCTGTCTCGTATCCAAGAAGTGCATCAAGGTTATGTAAGCCGAAAGACTTCACATAAGAGAGCTGTGTCTGACCATTCATTTGAGTGATAGCACTCACTACACGCTGTAGAGTACCACCAGGGGCACCATCGTTAGAGAAGCGATCCCAGAGTACATTCTCTACTGATGAAGTATAATCATAGGTGAACTTCTCACTCAAATGGAGTGCATCCCAGATGTTCCAATCGAGCTTCAATGAGTTGAAAGCACGTCTTACGTCGTTCTTATCACTTGAATGCTTGTATTCATAGAGAGGGTTGAGCTGTACGTAAGAACCAGTTTGAGTACCTGGAGCCAATGTGCCATCAGGGAGATAAGCAATGGCTGAAGGACTATCAAAGAATGCATAGTGAGCGATAGAACTTGTATAAGAAGTTCCCTCATTAGCCATCTGCTGATTCATCTTAGAGAACAAACCAGAGTAAACCAAAGTAAATCTTCCGAACTTATGAGTAAGGTTGGCATTACCTGTGAACGCTCCAAACCTTGGTTCGCAGTGATACCTGTCTGCTTCATATACGACAGAGAGGTATAGAACTGGGTGTTATCACTACCACCACTAAGACTTATTTGATAGTTCTGATGGTGTCCCGTCTTGAAGAGAAGATCCTTCCAATTCGTCCAACCATAGATTGGTTTGTTATTAGCATCGTACCCTACAACTGGTTTAGCAGCGTAGTCATCAATCTGCCCCTTAGCAAATGTCTCTGCATCAGCCTTTGATTTGCCCTCTTTATATATGGCATAGTTCTCCAAACCACGTGAGAGAACAGCACGACGAGCGTCACCATCCAACATTGGACGATAATTGATAGCCATGTTAGAGAAGCCCCAGTCACTACGGAAGTCAACATGCGTCTTACCCTTCTTACCGCTCTTTGTTGTAATAACGACTACACCATTAGCTGCACGAGAACCATACAAAGAAGCTGCAGCAGCATCCTTGATGACGGTGATTGACTCAATATCATTACTATTCAAAGTGGATAGAATGTCCGTACCAGTATCATTGAACTGCCCTTGACCGAATGCGTTAATATCACCAGATACCATTGGTGTACCATCAATGACATACAATGGATCATTGCCAGCATTGATAGATCCCATACCACGAATACGTATATTGCTTACAGCACCAGGCGCACCTGATGAACTCGTAACCGTTACTCCAGGTACAGAACCAGACAATTTATCCTGCACAGAGGCTACTGGTACGTCTGCTAACTTACCTGGATCTACGTTTGCGGCAGCACCTGTAAAGCTAGATTTCTTAAAGTTTCCATATCCTGTAACGATAACTTCATCGAGAGAGCCAGCGTCTGGCTTCATCACAACCTTCATTCCATTCTTTACAGGAACAACGACAGTCTTGAGTCCAACATACTGTACTCTTAACTGATTCTTACCTTCTGGAACCGAGAGATGGAAGTTACCATCAATATCGGAAACAGTACCCATTTGTGTCCCAACAACGAGTATGGATGCACCTACAACAGGCTCTCCATTCTCAGAAGACACAACAGTTCCTGAAATCTCTGACTGTGCCAATGCTACGCCTAAGCATAGGAACAGACCCGCTAAAACCATTGATAATCTTTTAACCATAAGCTTAATCTATAAAATATGACTATTTCCTATTAAATAAGTGCAAAGGTATAAAGAATTACTTAACAAACCAAAACATTTGTAACTAAATTGCACTTTAAACTCAAATAACGTTACGAAACAACATAAATATTCAATTTATAATAACACTTCAAAGCATTAATTACATCATTGCCATTACACCTTATATATATAGGACACCGATAGTCTGCATCCTCGACCACGCTTAACACGAATGAAGAACAATGATAATCCATCTGTTAAAAAGCCCATCTTTACTTTGTGTTGTCTACCTTTTAGACTATCTTTGCACCATAGAATAAAGTTGAAATCATGGATATACAGGAGATTTACAAGATTTATTTAAGTCACCCAACAGTGACCACTGACAGCAGAAACTGCCCTGAAGGAAGTATCTTCATAGCACTAAAAGGAGCATCATTCGATGGTAACAAGTTTGCAAAAGCTGCTTTGGACAAAGGTTGCAGCTATGCTATTGTTGACGAAAAAGAATACGTTGATACCACTGATGAGCGTTTTATCTTAGTTGACGATGCACTCGTTACTTACAAAGAACTAGCACGTGAACACCGAAGACAATTCTCCATCCCCGTCATTGGAATTACTGGAACGAACGGAAAAACCACCAGTAAAGAGCTTATCTCTACTGTCTTGGCAGAGAAATATAAGGTTCATCACACTGAAGCAAACTATAATAATGATGTTGGTGTGCCTCGCACGCTACTTGGCATACGCCCTGATGATGAGATAGCTGTCATTGAGATGGGTGCATCACACCCTGGAGACATTGAGAAACTAGTAACTTATGTTGAACCAACCTGCGGTTTGATAACAAATGTTGGTCGTGCTCATCTACAGGGATTCGGCAGCTTTGAGGGCGTAAAACGTACCAAGGGAGAGCTTTACGACTTCTTAAAAGCACATGACGCCTTACTTTTCTTGAATGAAAGCAACGCCGATCTCACAGAAATGGCAGCACAACGTGAATTCGACCGCATTATCACTTATGGTCAAGATGATACTGCCGACGTACAAGGAAAAGTAATCAACTGTGCTCCATTCCTCAAATTCGAATGGCAGTCATCAAGCCTTAATAAGCAGCAACCAGCCAATACGATATACGAAGTACAGACTCATCTCATTGGTTCGTACAACCTTGATAATATGTTGGCAGCTATCACCATCGGTCTACACTTTGGTGTAACTCCACAGCAAATAAACCATGCCTTAGAGAATTATATCCCTCATAACAACCGTTCACAGCTCACAGAAACAGCTCACAACAAGCTCATTGTGGATGCTTATAACGCCAATCCGTCCAGCATGGCAGCGGCTATTGAGAACTTCCGACTTATGGAGGTTGAACACAAGATGGCTATTCTCGGAGACATGAGAGAGCTTGGCGCAGCTTCAGCAGAGGAACATCAAAAGGTTGTTGAACTTCTCAAAACAGCAGGCTTAACCAATGTCTGGCTTGTTGGTGAGGAATTTCAAAAGACTAACACAGACTTCCGTAAGTTTAAGGATGTTGATGAGGTAAGGCTGAAATAGCTCTTCATCGACCAGAAGACCATTATATCCTTATTAAAGGAAGCAATGGAATAAGGCTCTTCGAACTGCCCAACTTGCTCTAAACATATCATAAAAAGAGCATAAAACATTGCACTAGTTCCGAAAAATTAACTACCTTTGCAACTGCTTGCAAAGGCTATCGGGATGTAGCGCAGTTGGTAGCGCACTACGTTCGGGACGTAGGGGTCGCCAGTTCGAATCCGGTCATCCCGACTCGAAAAGGGGAAGAACTATGATGGTTCTTCCCCTTTTTTAAGCCTCCTAACAACCTCCTCACTACCCCTCCCAGCCTCCCCAAAGGGGAGGAGCGCCTAACGGAAGCTAACCATGGGATGGTTGGTTGATGTGTAACAAGGCAATGCTCAGGTAGTCGGAAACGCAGAAGACCAAACAAGTAAACGCCCTCTTCGCTTTGAAGAAGGCGTTTACTTGCAATGAAGAAAGCCTCTCTTTGATACAAAGGAACGCCCTCTTTGAATCCTCTCCTAGCCTTCCTCAAGGAGAGGAGTACCTAACGAGAGCTAGTTCGGAAAGGCTATATCCCACACAACAAACAACTTGTTTACTTGTCAACTCGTCAACCCGTCAACTCAAATAAACCCTTCATTCTTTAGAAATCTCTTGCTGTTTTCAATACAATTCATTATATTTGCAGGGTATTAAGAGGTTTAACTACAACGTCTTATACGATAATTTGAAATACATTTTACTGACAAGTAACAACAGAGGCTATGGGTATAAAGAACTTATTTAAACGGCAATTAAGAAGTGTCATAGAGTGGAAAGAGCAAGACAGCAAGCTACTTTTCCATCAGTTGGAAACAACAACTGATGAAATAAAGGACGCTAGTAAACTCATTATTGCACCTGGTCAGGGTTGCATTATCGTCTATGATGGACAGGTGAGAGCCACACTTACAGAACCAGGAGTGTATGAGATGGAGTCTGACAACCATCCTTTTATCACCACATTGCTTAACATCTCTCAACAAGCAGAGAGCGACCATAAGATGAGGTTCTACTTCTTCCGTACAGCGGAGATGGTGAACATCCTTTGGGGAACTGCTTCGCCAGTGAAATACATAGAGCCTGATTATCAATTACCAGTGGCTCTCGGGGTTTGTGGAAACTTCTCTGTAAAGATACAAGATGCGTCTCAAATGTTCGTCACACTGCTTGGAACAATCGCAGACTATTATGCAGAGGATGTGCAAGAACTCGTATCTTCACGTATTGTGACGCCACTCACAGCCTTTCTTGCAGTCAAAGCCTACCCTTACCGAGAGGTGGATACCCACATAGGTGAGCTTTCTAAGGAGTTACAAAGAGAAGACTTCAGAGGAGTTATCACGATTGGGTTTGGAGCTAACTGACTTCCGCATTACTTCTGTTACATTCGATGACGAAACGATGGAACGCATTGGTAGGATTGCAAACATGACTACTGAGAAGCATGCAGCAGCCGAGGTAGACCTTGATTACACTGGATTGCAGAAGTTAGGAGCCTTACGTGATGCTGCAAAGAACGAAGGTGGACTGGCAGGAGCAGGCTTGCAAATGGGAGCAGGACTACAGTTAGCACAAGACATATTCAAGTCGGGTGATGTTAGTAGTGACCCTACTCTACGCCTACGAAAGCTCAAGAAGCTCTTAGATGAACAACTCATCACTGCTGAAGAATACGAACAAAGAAGAACGAAATACTTTCTAAATTATGAATAAAGTCTTAATCCCCGCCATAGCACTCCTCTTTGTCAATATCATTGCAGGTCTGGTTCTATCAATCTATCCATTGGTAAACATGCTCTACACAAGTGTTGCCATTATAGTCAACACCCTATTGGTTGTAATGTTGTTTGCCCTTGGTGCAGAGCGTTCGCATCGTTTGAGCCTTGGTATGCTCTTCCTCTTAGCAGGAATCATAGAGTTTGTTAGTGGAATGATAGCACCGAGTGGCGTAAAAGACAACTGGTGGATTATCCTCTTTGCTATCTTTACAGCCATAGAAGCTATCTTGTGTTATCTAACCATACATTATAAGAAACAATAAAAAGTACTGATTGAGTTATACAATGTCAACAAAGATAAAACCAATAAAGTGCCCAAACTGTGGTAGCGAGAAGCATGTTCAACTGGATGAAAAGCGCTATCAATGTAGAAATTGTGGGGCGGAATACTTCTTGGATGACGATGATATAACCATTAATGTCAAGCATAATTTCGAATACGAAAACTTCACGCAGCCCAAAGAAGAGCCCCGCGTCACCATGAGCAATGTGATAAGAAACCTAGCGGTTGTACTTATTGTCTTTCTCTTTCTGTATGCAGCTAAGCACTTTTGGGGCGGAGATATCAAAGTAAGTAAGCTCTTGGGTGTAAGTGATTTATTCTCTGTCGACTCCGTAGAGGTGACAGATGACTACGATGCCATCTACCCTATGAAGCATAAAGGACGTATTTGTTTCTTCTACGTAACGAATCGTAGGTACGATTACGGGCTTAACGATGATAAGACCTTAGTAGATGGTCACTATTATGGATTCGTCGATGCGCAGAGTGGACAAGTGTTAGCTGATAAGCTCCTCATCAGTAATGAAGAGAGCAAAAGCCTTGAGATGTACTCGTTTGATGAGCTTAAGTTGCAGCATCTCCCACAAGCAGACAAGTGGTTCTGCATAGTCCCGGAACAGTTTATATACGAAGTTGACCCACAAACACTCACGATGAGTAATGTCACAAATACTATCTTTGCTCATAAGGAAGCAATGTCAAGTGGGATCTCATCTGTGAATTTTATCTTTAGAATAAACGATGGTCACGCTAATTCATTAGAGGGAGGTGAGGGCTTCGAAGTATCTAATAATTTGGCAGAAAATTACTATTACTTTCCTGCAACAGACCATCTTTATACGGAGGAAGCTTATAAGTATGCCCAAAAACTACCAGCTTCTGGACTCAAAGGAGAGCTACGTAAGGATGTAATGTATGAATTGGAAAGTAAGAACTCAAGTGAGTCATCCAATCAAAAAGGTCAAAACATAATAAATAGAGTACAATACACGCATTACCTAGGGAACCCTCAGTACCTTAATGACTCTCGCAATGGTAAATATGATTTTGTATATTCTGACATGCGAGTTGTCGATAATCAGCCAATAACAGATTGGTTCACAGGATTCGATGCAGAGCTCATTTACCAAGATCCAAGTATTTATGTATTGAGTATAAGGCAAATATCTCGAAGAATGCACCAACGATTCTTCAGCTAAGAAACACTAATGGAGGAATCCTTTGGACACGCTCTCTTGATTGTCCAATAAAGATTGGTGGTGTTCTACGAGACAATCAGAAGATATGGTTCAGAGCAACAAGAGAGAACACTGATCGCTACGATGATGAATATATCATAAGCCTTACGTTAAAAGGAGGTAACATAAAATACGAATATAAGTTTGCAAATAGTCACAACGTAAGGAAGCAATAAGTAGATATAACAAATACAGAAAAAGCAATACAATGTCAACAAAGATAAGACCCATAAAGTGCCCGAATTGTGGCAGTGAGAAGCATATTCAGTTGGATGAAAAGCGTTATCGCTGTAAAAACTGCGGTACAGAATACTTCCTAGATGATGACGACATAAACATTAATGTCAAGCATCAATTTGATTATGGAGGCTTCACACGCACCAAAGGAGACGCAGACATCTCCACTAGCAATGTGGTAAAAGTATTCGCTATCATCGGTGGTTCTTTATTCTTTCTATTCATGTTATTGTTCTTCAGCATAGACTCTTCCAAGCCAAGCGCTAGTTATAAAGACTCTATCAGCGTAGAAGATTCATATAAAGCCATTGTCCCAGTAAAGTATAACGGACGTGTTTGTTTCTTCTATTTAACCGACCGTAGTTTCAGTAACTGGTATTCTGACGACGAGACACCACCATCAGGTTACTATTATGGATTCGTCGATCCAGATAGTGGGAAGGTGTTTGCTGACAAACTTTTCATCAGTGATGACGATGCAAGGAAGGTTGGTATGACAGCTTTCCACATGCTTCAGATACAACATCTGAACCAAGCCAAGAAGTGGTATATCACGATTCCTAGCCAGTTTATACTTGAGATAGACCCACAGACACTCACGCTAAAGGATGTCTCAAAGACTATCTTCGCCAAGAAGAAAGCGATGTCAAGTGGTATCTCATCAGTAGAATTTATCTCTGATACCTACGAAGACCACGCAAGTACGGCGGGCGTAGGTGAAGGGTTCAAGGTCACCAACAATTTGGCAGAAACCTATTATTATTTCCCAGCTACAGACCGTCTTTATACGAAGGACGCCTATGAATTCGCCCAACAACTACCCGCTTCTGAGCTTAATGGTGAGGTTAAGGATAGTGTATTCTATATATTAGATCGTAAGGAAGCAAGCGAATCTTCTAGCCAAAAAGCCTCAACCGCTTATGGAGAATACGCTTCATGTATCACTTAGGAGACCCTCAAGACGCTGGTTACTTCCTGTATGGTGTGACTGATTCTCCACGTGGTGACAAGCGAATGATTAGTCACAACGCAATAACAGATTGGTTTACCGGCTTCAATTCAAAGATTGATTACCAAGACTCGAAGTATATCCTTATAGAGTATAATGCTAGTATCTCGGAGGATGCACCAACGATTCTTCAGCTGAGAAACACTAATGGCGTTATACTTTGGACACACGCCTTTGAGCTTCCACTGAAGATTCAGGGCATCATACGAGATAATCAAAAGATATGGTTCAGAGCAACCAAGGATAACGATCATACTGAAGACGAAGACTATATAGCGAGCCTTACCTTAAAGGAAGGTTATCTGAAATACGAATATAAGTTTACTACTAAACACAAGGTTCCAAAGTAGTAAGTATTAAACACGAATATAATATGATAAAGATAAAATTACTTCTGCTCTCTCTAATCGCACTACCTTTAGCAAGTAACGCACAGGTACAGAAGATAGTAGAGTCTTATGACAACGGACAGATAAAGTCGATTACATATGAAAATAAGGAGACGGGTCTACTAGAAGGGCATTGTGTTAGTTATATGGAAGATGGTCGCTTATTCATGGAAGAAGACTATAAGGACGGTCTAAGGGATGGGCTGGTGAAGTATTACGATGCATTTGGTAACATCGAAAGCATTGTGAGTTACAGCAAAGGGAAGAAGCAGGGTAAGCTCATCAAGTACCAAAAGATGAATCGTCCCTGTGCAAATCCTTATCTTGACTACATTGAGAACTACGAGAATGGACTACTACAGGGAATGACTTACGTGTACGATGATACTGGGCAAAAGATTATCGAACACGCACGTTACGATGATGGTCTATGTGTCGAAGATACTGTATATCTCCCTAAAGGTACGTTCTATGCGTATCGGACGAAAGGACCTGATGGTACTTATGTTGGTGGTGAACTGAAGAGCAGAATAGTACCCAACAAAAAGAATGCGGCTACTCATCAACCTACGAGGAAGGCTCCCGTTAGACAACGCCCAACAGCACCGAGACCTGTTAAGGCTAAACCCGCTCCACAACGCAAGCCCACTCCTGCCACTAAACCCAATCCCGTCACTAAGCCCAATCCTCAACCACAGCCTAAGCCAACACCTAAGCCACGCTTAAAGGTAGGTAAGGATGGAACAATAGAGATGGGTTAGCATATATCATAAGGTGATGAAGGCACACGGCTAACCTATCTACTTTACAGAAGAAACCTATTCTATTACGAATAGGACATAAAGAAATCGAACCAGCTGGATACGTCCAACTGGTTCGATTCTTATAATAACTCTGTCCCAATGAGGGGACAGCAGTTGTCATTACTTACTTTGTCAGCTTGATAATCTTACAACCATGTGCTGGGATAACAGCCTCAATCTTATCGGTTACCTCGCCCTCGTCAGCATGCTTCCAAAGGTCACGCACTTTATAAGTTCCTGATAGTCCTAACTTAGACAATTCTACAGAACGTGTTGCAGCAGCTGTCTCACGATTGAAGAGACCTACAACGTAAGAGCCGTCCTTCATCTGTCCATACCATACCTCACCATCTGTATTCCACAGATTACGTGCTAGTGGCTTACCTACGAATCCGTCCTTATTCAATGCAAGTAGCTCGTCATTCTGGAAGAACTTGAGGTCATCACCTGTTGGTAAGTCGGTGATTGAGATAGGACCGCCTGCCATCAAAGGAAGCGAGATAACTGACATCTTCTCATTGTCATCAGCGTAACTTTCAATACGGATAAAGTCACCATCGAGGCGAATCTTCTTACGACCAGAGATCTTTGACCAGTTGATAAAGCCGTCAAAAGCATTCTCGGAGTTAGGCCAACCACCACGAAGACTACCACGGTTGTTATCTGAGAAACGATACCAACTACCCTCAAGCGCATCGGCATCAATACGTACCATGTTACCAGCATACTTCTCTATGATTGCGTTATTGCGCAAGTGTGGCATTACAAGAGACACATATACACCATACTTCTGTGCATATTTGTTGATCCATTGCATACCCTTCACGTAACGCTCACGACCAAAGCCTTTGTCGATAATATCCGTATAATTCATACCATCCTCATACCAAGAAAGGAAGTCCATACGCACGAACTTCACGCCCAAGTCAGCATAGTGTTTGAAGAAACCTTCAAAGAACTGCTCTGCACCTGGATGGTCGGTCATCACCCAACCAAACTGCTCCTTAGCTGTAGGATATTTCACATCCTTATCCTTTGCAGGGTCATAAGCAAGGCTGCTTACTGTGATGTTGTCAGTACCTGGAATGATAGCATTAGGGTTAGAATAGTGCAACCAGAAAGGACTGTCATACACACCTAACTTCAAACCTTTAGCCTTCAACTTAGCAACGATAGTGCTTAAAGGAATCTCAGGAGAACCCTCATCTTTCGTTGTGTGACTATAACGTGTCATGTAACCATCATCACCGCCCATAGCAGCGAAACCATCGGTAACAAGCATATCATAACCATGTGACTTGAGATTGGTTACTACATAATCGATGGTCTCATCCCAGTCATCCTCTGTAAAGATATTAGGGAAAGAACCAGCCTTCTCCTGTGCGCGAAGGTTACCATATACACTCCAATAAAGAGGAGCATAATCCATTCCTTCCTTCTCCGCAACAGGTGTGAGTCCAACAGTAGGATCCTGCTTGTCAACACTCAAATCGCTGGTGACGTCCCACTCGTTACTATTACAGCTAGAGAGCAATGCTGCGAATGCCAAGCTAGCGAATATATATTTCTTCATTGTTGTTTATTCTGTCATAAGTAATTAGTAAATGGTAGCTGCGAAAAGCGATATTTTGTCTCACTTCTATTGATACATACGTGTCAACGAATTGACTCCTATGTGTCATCCCCCTGTAACACATACATGTCAAGCACGTGACTCGTATGTGTCAGAAAAGGGAATCGTATGATAGCAGCTACCGAATCATATTAGTGGAGTTATGCGCCTAAGTACTCTGCCTTAAACTTCTTATTCTTCAAATCGAGCGTTAGCTTATACTTACCAGCCTTTGTTACCTTCCACTTCTTGTCGCCATAGCTCTTCTCTGTACCATACACAAGTGCATCGTTAGCAACGCCCTGCGCATTTACTTCCGTATTCTCTGCAGGCGCAAAGAAGTAGGGCTTTTCATCAGAGAAGCCAGTTTTATCAAGCATAAACTTCATTTCACCCTCTGCCAACTGAACCTCAACAGAGAAGATATGATCGCCTGACTTCGTGAAAGCAACGCCATTATCAGTTACCCAACCAGCAGGAGTTGCGCTACCAATCATATAGACGCTTTCAGTGTCCCAAGGGGTTGGTGCAGCTGGAGCAGGAGCATCAGCCTCGAACTTCGTCACCTTGATTTCATGCTTTGTAAGGTCGAATACAATGGTGTAAGTACCAGCTTCTGTCACTTTCCACTTATTGTCATCGCCACCAACAACCATACCCTGCTTTGCAGGACCATCATGGTTGAACTCACAATCAGCTACAGGAGCCTGTATCAAGTTGTTCCATCCATCTGATTTATCAAATGATAGCTGAACTCACCCACGTTGAGATGACCCTCATAAGTGAATTGTAATGGGCTAGTAGAAGTCTTAGCAAACTTAGCAGTGCCAGCTTGCACCTTAGCCTTCAAACCATCAATATCCCAGCCATAAGGCGTTGCATTACCTATGAATGACAACCACTCTGTCTCGATAGGAACGATTGGACCAGCTGGCTCTTCGCCCTCATAAGTAACCGTGAGCTTACGTATACGGAGGTCGACAGCGAAGGTATAAATACCCGTCTTTGTCACCTTCCACTTATTATCGGCACCACCTTTACGAATGTCTATCCCATCGCTGGCAACGCCCTTATCATTGATTTCTGTATCAGCAGCAGGTGCGTAAACAAATGTGGCACCCCAATCACCCTTAGAGAGTGGCAACTTAATCTCGCCCGTCTTTAGTTTACCATGATAAGTGAAAAGGTACTTATTATTCTCATCACGTGTCATCTCGTATGGATTGTCAATGCTCCACCCTGCAGGGGTAGCATCGCCCACCATATAGAGATGGTCAACCTTCAATGGAAGCTCTTCTGTGATGACCACGATATCCTTATCATCATGACATGATTGGAAGGTTATTGGCGCTAGAAGAGCCAATAGAGCCATACCATATTTTACTATTGATTTCATCTTACGAATAGGTTTTAATCATTTAATAAATTATTTACTATCATAGCCTGGGTTCTGCTTCATACCCTTGTGAGAATCCAAGATATCAGGATGGAATGGGAAGATTTCGGTGTGCTTATCAGCATCTGCATCCTTATCCCACCATGCATCTTCAAACTTTCCGAAGCGAATCAAGTCGATACGACGACGTCCCTCTGCGAAGAACTCACGTCCCCATTCTGCCAACATCTCCTTCATATCGAGGGTTGCTGTACCTTCTGGGGCATAGAGAACAGTGCTCCAATCTGAAGAAGGATAGTTACGCTTGCGAACCATATTCAAGAGTTTACCTGCAGTAGTAGCATCGCCCTTACGCAACTTGCACTCTGCTAGACTATAGATAATCTCTGGGAGGCGAATCTCACAGTAATCTGCCTCAAGTTGATGATCCTCTTCCGTATCTGGATAGAGAGGGTACTTGGCAAACATCCAACCAGAGTTATCGTCACCATCCTCGAGTCTACTATCAGCCTTATTGAGCCACTTACTACCATCAGTAGCACCGAACTTACCAACAGCGTCACGTATGTCAAGAGCAAATCTACCATTGTGATCCTTCAAATACTGTGGGTGTCCGTCATCATCTATATAATGAATCTTACCGAAGATGAACATACCTTCACGTCGACCATTGTTTAAGTTCTTGTACATCTTTAGTCGAACGTCTGATGGATACTTCTTGAATTGAGCGATAGGCATACCTAACTCGAAGTTATACTTCTCTCCCTTAGGGTTATAAGATGGTGAAGCTGAATACTTGATATTGTGTGTACCCTCCTTACACTTCTTATCCTTCAGCCAGTCATTGGCCTTAGATGGAGTAGTCCACCAATACATATCACCCTTATAGTGCCAGTGTGTCTCACCCTGAGAGCTTGGGAATGCGAAGATAACCTCATCACACTTGTCATTATCCCAATCGAAAGCAGCGTCCCAACGATCAGCTACGGCGTATGTACCATACTTACCATCAAGGATGTCCTGTGCGTACTTCTCAGCATCAGCATAGCGGTCTTCACCAACATAAACCTTTGCATTCATGTACAAACGAACCAACAATGCAGCCGCACCAGCTTGTGTCCATTGACCTTCGAGACGATCGTTACCACCAAGTGAAGCCTTCTTTACTAACTCTGGAAGAGCATCTTTAATCTCTTTCTCTATAAAGTCAAAAATCTGACGTGGTGGTACTTGTTCCTGTGAGTTCTTTGATGTGTCTTTGAAACCAACTGAGTAATAAACGTTGCGGAACGCATCCAACAGACGAAGATAATACCATGCACGGAGAACGTGGTTCTGTGCGCGAAGGTTAGCGAACTCGGCTTCAGAAAGCCGAACTTCGATGCAGAAAGCGTATTAAGGTCTTCGATTACCTTATTAGCCTGTCCGATACCTTGATAGCAACCATTGAACTCAGACTGAGCCTCACCATTCTTGTTAATCCACTTATGGCGGTGCATACGAGCCCAACGACCACCATCATCCCACCAGTCTTCACGTGTAGGAGTAATCAATTGGTCGGCTGTTTCTTCATTCAATACATGGCGACTCTGGATACTCCAGAAGCCATGTTCGAATGGACGAAGTACTGCACGAATAACGTCATCCTTCGTATTATAATAGTTGCTTGATGCCACTTGGTCGTACAATGTCTCACTAAGATCAGTACAACTTGAGGCTGTCATAAGGGCCGCAGGCACTGCTAACAATGCTGCGTATTTATATAACTTATTCATTGCTTTTCATTATCTAAATGATTGAACTATTGTTTTAGAAGTCAACTTGCAATCCTAACATGAACTGGCGTGTTGATGGATAGTATGTACGTGAACCCGTAGCACCTGGTGTCAAGCCATTCAACTGATAGGTAGAAGGGTCTACACCAGAGAACTTCGTAATCGTAAAGAGGTTGGTTGCTGTTGCATAGATACGAACAGAGCTAAGATACTTCTTCTTCATATCTAAGGTATAACCAAGACTTACAGAAGAGAGCTTCAAGTAGTCACCAGGCTCAAGGAAGTAGTCTGAGACGATAGGGTTCTGTGATACTGCAAGGTTCTTACTGTATGCTTTATCCATTACATTACCTTGGAAGTTCTTAATACCATAATAGAAGTCATGGATATTGAAGATATCAAAGCCCAAAGCTGTCTGGAAGAACAATGAAGCATCTAAGTTCTTATAACGGAAACTATGTGTCATAGAACCCGTGAACTTTGGAAGACCATTGCCAACATACTGACGATCATCATCTGTAGCGTTGTCTGCTAAGACCTTATCACCATCCTTGTCATAAACAATCCACTTACCATCAGGAGTGATACCAGCATACTTCCACATATAGAAGCTACCGATACGGCGTCCCTTCTCGATACGTTGCAGTGTATGGAATGGGTATGGATCCTGTGTATTAACCATGTAATAGAAGTCCTGACCAACAAACTTACTATTGCTGAACTTAACGAACTCATTACCCATTGTTGCTCCTACAACATTGAGTGTATAGTGAAGTCCTTCTTCTTAATAGCATTCCAAGTTACATCAAACTCGAAACCACTGTTACGCATAGTACCTACGTTCACGAAAGTTGTCGTAAACAAATATGGTGGAACAGTCACGTTATAATCACCCAAGAGGTCTTGCTGTGTACGATTGAAGTAGTTGAAAGAACCGAAGAGGTTACCATTGAACAACGCCCAATCAAGTCCGACGTTCCAGTTCTTACCCTTCTCCCAGTGCAAGTCATCGTTTGGATTCTTACCAGGACCCCATACTTGATAAGACTTACCATTATACATATAATAACCAAAGCCCTGCATTGTGTCAAGTGACTTGTATGATTCGAAGTCCTGATTACCTGTCACACCGAAGTCAGCACGGAGCTTCAAGTCGGTCAACCAGCTCTTTGTTCCTGCCATAAAGGCCTCGTCAGAGATACGCCAACCTGCAGACACAGCTGGGAAGTTACCCCACTTGTAATGCTCACCGAACTTTGTTGAACCCTCATGACGCAAAGAAGCTGTCAACATATAGCGACCCTTCCAGTCATAGCTTACACGTCCGAAGAATGCAATCAGCTTGTAACCATTCTTATAAGAACCCATACCAAGCTCGTCCTTCTTCTTCATGAACTTACCTGTTCCTAAGTTGTTGTCCTCGAGAGCATCGTTAGGGAAGTCCTTGTTCTCTGCATTGAAGCCTGAGTAGAGAGCCTCTTGATAAGAGTAACCAAACATAGCCTTAACGTTGTGATTACCAAAAGAGTTGCTATAGTTGTTAATCCACTCCAAACTATGGAGAGATTCCTTTTTATAATTCTGTGATGCTTCACCATCACGACCTGCATTAATAGTACGGGTGTTGGTTGATGGGCTAAACCACTGGTTATAGTTATCATACTGATGGTCAGCGAATGTCAACTGTGTAGTCAACACCTGCTTTCCAGGATTGGTCAATAACAATGGGAAGAGATTCAACTTAACGGTACCATCCCAGTCAATCAACTTTGTTGTACCAGTATCTTTACGTCTCTTCTCCTGCTCAATAGGGTTCCACTCAGCAGGCTGTCCCTTAAAGTTATAGTACAGCGTAGGGTTCCGTGGATCCCAGATAGGAGTAGTTGGGTTAGCCTCTAAGGCATTACGGAACACATCCCAAGTTGCGTTCTTACGATAGGCAACACGTGGAGCAATATTCAAACCGAAGGTTATCAAACCACTGTTGGTTGTATGGTTCAAACTGATACGAGCACCATACTCCTGACGACCAGAGTACTTATCAATACCCTTTGCATCACGATAGTCTACCGATGCACGGTAATTAGACTTGATATTACCACCACTAAGCGTCAATGTATGAACAGTGCGAACACCTACTCGGCTCACTTCCTTCATCCAGTCTGTTGAACCACCAAGGTCATAACCAGTACCAGAAGCCAATCGGTTGGCACGATACTCATCAGCTGAGAGCATATCAAGATCCTTCTTAATGACATCTAAAGCGATAGAGCCACTATAAGAGGTATGCAAGTTTCCGTCACGAGCTCCCTTCTTTGTCGTTACGAGAATAACACCGTTAGAACCACGAGTACCGTAGATTGCTGATGCAGCACCATCCTTCAAGACATCATAACTCTCAATGTCATTAGGATTGAGGTTGGTTAAGTTACCACCAGGCACACCATCGATGACAATCAATGGACCAAGTCCTGCAGCACGAGATGAGACACCACGCACCTGGATACTTGCCTGATTGTTAGGGTCACCAGCACCAGTATTGGTAATACTAACACCAGCCACCTTACCTTGAATCATCATAGATGGGTCTACACTTGCTACCTGTGTGAAGTTCTTAGAAGATACATGAGACACAGCAGAAGTAAGTTCCTTCTTGTCCATCGTACCATATCCGACAACTACAACCTCATCCAAATTAGCTGCATCTTCCTGTAACTTTACATTGAAATCGGACTTCCCTGCAACAGGAATCTCCTGTGTCTTGTAGCCGATGTAAGTTACTCGAATACGAGATTTAGCACTTGTAACTGGCAAAGTGAAGTGACCATCAATGTCCGTTACTACACCATTCTTAGTTCCTTCCTCCATAATGGTAGCACCTATAATAGGCTCTCCATTCTGGTCAGTTACGGAACCCTTTACATTGAAATTTTGAGCAGCTACGTCCAACGTACAGGCTAGTCCCACCGCAAGGGTAAGTACTTTGCGCCATGAACTGTTCTCTGTTTGCAATGGCTTCATGATTGTTCTTTTGTTTTGATTTATGTTTTTAATACTTCTATCTACGCTCTTCTATGGGACAATGTCTCTATAGGAAAGTATGTGCAAAGATAACAAAAAAAAAGCCTCTAATATACTTAAATAAAGGTAGTCAAGCAAATGTACAAACAATATTAATTGATTATCAACAACTTAGAACATACTTCATACAACAAAATACAACGTTAGTTATAAGCCTTGATACTAAATGATAAGTATCATAGAGTACTTTTAATTAACATTGAAATGATGCCTTTATCTTACAGAACCTATCATATTTATGAGGAAATTGGATGATGATTTGCTATCCTGCTAGTAGGTTATGAACATAAATTCAAACGACCTTTTACTGTAAGAAAAACCGATGAAATGGGCTAAAATTGTTCCCACTATACCATAACAGAAGAGTTAAATCAATGTTACAAGTAGATAAGTAAGGTCAGAGAGAAGCCCTCCGTATAGTGAAACCAAAACCTTTGACAACAAGAAGAGAGAATTAACTAAAATGAAGACTAGGGATATTTGCGAGAAAAAATAGTCTATTTTTCTTTATAAAACAAACTAACCTTTAAATAAAAATAGACTATTTTTAGTTTCAACAGGATACCTCCACAAATACATCTACCTACATATAATGACGAAAGAGATGCTTGTTTGGCAGATTACAAGTATTCTTCTAAGAAACAGAAAGTCTATTTTTTATCCGATAATTATGTCCTCGTTTATTTCCTACTAAAGCTCTTCTGCTCAAGTTCAAGACATCTAGTAATATCAAAATAGACGTTTTTCTCTTTATAAAATTCATTTGACTCTCCCAGAGAGATGCGATCAGTATCTCCCAAAAAGGCTTGTCCTTTTATATTAGAAATCTTTAGATAATAACGAATAAAGTTGTATTCATCGGCAACGCAGGTAACAGCAAAGGGATGATTCTTGCTTCCGTCACCAGTCATAGCAATGGTATTTAAAATCATCTCAATGCGTAGAAGGGTCTTCTTAACATCTTCCTCAACACTCCATGACCTATCAGGATGATTGTTATCGAGGTCCAAATAATAACTTAACTTACCTATTAAGGCATCCAAACTCAATGGGTTTACCTTCAATATAGAGTCTGCCAATTCACTAACAACTTCCATATTACGACAACGAAGAGAGTCTTTCATATCCCTACAAACGTTCATTTCCTCACCACAACTTATGTACGATTGACCAAAGAAAGCCAAGATACGATCCTGACTTGTCATTGTCGAATCCATACGCAACAATGCCATACGTTCTACCAAAGCCTTCACTCTCTGCGGATTGTGCTCTACTTCCGTCCGAATATAGTCCCAATCAACGGGGGTAATAGGTCGTTCTGTCTGTGCAACTATCATAAGATTAACTGAAAGAAACAATAAAATAAGTATTTTCTTCATGTCCATTTACTTTTACTTAACGCTCTGCCCAATCGCTTCTATCCAAGTTTCTATAACCTATCGCCTCGGCTATGTGCTGTGAAAGGACAGCCTCAGAACCATCTAAGTCGGCTATCGAACGAGCTACTTTCAGTATTCTGTTGTAAGCACGTGCCGACAGTTTCAACCGCTCCATAGCATTCCGAAGCAACTCCATAGAGGCTTTGTCTGGTTCTGCAAACGTGTGGATGAGCCGCTCGGACATCTGTGCATTACAGTGAACGTTGCGATATTCGCGGAAACGCTCCGTCTGTATGGCTCGCGCTCGGATAACTCTTTCACGAATAACAGCACTCGATTCGCCCGCAGCTGCTTGTGAGATGTCCTTGAAAGGGAGCGGAGCTATCTCGCATTGGATGTCAATTCGATCCATGAGAGGCCCTGATATCTTCGCAAGATACTTCTGTATCTGCCCCGGAGTACACACACAATGATGCGTAGGATCGGCAAAGTAGCCGCAAGGACAGGGATTCATACTCGCCACAAACATGAAACTACAAGGGTAAGTGACCGTGTATTTGGCACGAGAAATCGTTATATGGCGATCCTCCAAAGGCTGTCTAAGAACTTCTAAGGTATGTTTATTGAACTCAGGAAGCTCATCGCAGAAGAGTACACCATTATGTGCTAAGGTGATTTCACCAGGCATTGGATTGGCTCCCCCACCAACGAGTGCGACCTCAGAGATGGTGTGGTGCGGACTTCGGAAGGGACGTTGCGTAATCAATCCAGCGTCTCGACCTAACTTCCCAGCGATGGAGTGTATCTGAGTTGTCTCCAGGCTCTCTGCAAGGGATAGCGGAGGAAGGATGGAGGGAAGGCGCTTTGCCATCATACTCTTACCACTTCCGGGTGGTCCAACCATAATGAGATTGTGTCCACCAGCGGCTGCTACCTCCAAAGCACGCTTCACATTCTCTTGCCCACGGACGTCAGCAAAGTCGAGATCGAAGGCATACTGATGTTCATAAAACTCTTTTCTCGTATCGACATAACAAGGTTCTGGATTGGTTGTACCATTCAGGAAGTCAATAACTTGCAATATGTTCTCCATGCCATAGACCTCCAATGTATCCACAACAGCCGCTTCGTGCTCGTTAGCTTTCGGCACAATGATACCTTGGAACTTATCTGCTCGTGCCTTAATAGCAATCGGTAACACTCCTTTCACTGGTTGCAACGTACCATCAAGACTTAATTCCCCCACCAGCATAAAGGCTTTCAAGCGGTCATTACTCATCTTATCATTGGCGGCAAGGATGGCTATTGCCAATGGAAGGTCAAAGCTGGAGCCCTCCTTTTTGAGGTCAGCTGGCGCAAGATTAGCCGTAATGTCGGCTACAGGAAACTTGTAACCAGTATTGAGAAGAGCTGCTGCAATACGGTCATGACTCTCCTTTACCGCAGCATCTGCAAGTCCGGTAAGATGAAACAAGACGCCTCGCGTAATGCTTACTTCGACTGTCACGGTGGTAACTTCCATTCCGTTGACAGCTGCACAGAATGTTTTTACAAGCACGTTAGTAGTTTTTATTCAACGCCATAACGCTGACGTATGGTATTGGCAGTAATGTTTCTCTCTGTTACTTTACCATTGCGTATGACGATATTATCAGGTATCATAGTCAGTCCGAACGTCTTTAACAATGGTGAACTCAGCATTTTTCCATCGCAGACATTGGGAAACTGGATGTCATCACGTACCAGTGATTGGCGCACCTCCTTAGGGTTTGCATCCACACAAATGCCTAATGCGGCTATTTTACCAGCCTTCACAGCATCGTTCAAGGCTCGTTGTATATCCAAACTTTCATAACTCCACGTTGCCCAAACATTGATAATTGCAACGTTCTTATTGCTTAACATTGCATCATTCACAGCCTTTCCGTTTACGTCTTTGGCTGTAAAATGAGGCAACTTACTACCCACAATCACATTACCTAAGTCTTTTATTTGTCGGTTAAGACGACTCAAAGCAGTGTTCTCGGGTTGTTCCTTCATCAAAAGAGGGAGCAGTTGGGCTGCCAACTTATAGTCGGGAGATTCTGTTTGAATAAGATATCGGTTTAATAAATATGCACTCACAGGCGACTCGGGATGGTCTTTAATAAACTGAATAGCATATTTAAGTTCTTGAGGGGGAGCCACACTCGCAATCTGCTTACGGAACTTTGTCATCAATTCATTCGCATCGGTACCCTCCACCTCCATCTCTTTAAGGTGCGACGCATCGGCTTTCACCTCTACAGCCTCACCTGACTCTGCGAAGATAGGTTGCGTTGAGTAATTGGGAAAGACTATAATAAGTGTGGCAGACTTACTACATGGTCTCTCATACGAAAAGCGCCCAGTTTCCACCTTGATAGTATCCAATCCACTGATACCACCATCTGGACTATATACATAAAGTTCGCCTTGATTCATGTGCAAGAAGCGCCCCTCCATCTTGAAGTAACCACTGCGAGTACCACAAGAGACCAACAGTAAGGAGAGTAAAAACATATAAACTATTCGCTTCATGCGCATAGAGATTTAAGAAGAAGTGCCGCGAGCGGGACTCGAACCCGCACAGCCATTACTGGCCAAGGGATTTTAAGTCCCTCGTGTCTACCAATTCCACCATTGCGGCAAACCGTTTGCAAAGATAAGGCTAAATCTCCGAACTGACAAAAGATTTGCTTGTTTTTTTGATTAGAAAAGCTCATTTTGACTCCAGATATAAGCTAATTGAGACCTAAATAAGCTATGAAGAACATTTGAAATAGCACAATCTCATTTGCAACAGACAAAAGAGTGCAAAGAAGGAAAGCCCTTCCTTGCATTAAAGAGGGCGTTTCGTTGCTATGAGAAGAGCCTCTCTTCCAATGGAAGAAAGGCTCTTCTTGACTTCAACAACAATCTACATTAATTGAAGATAAGGTTCTTACCCCTACTTGAAACTATTCAATTCAGAACATAGAAACCTACAACTAACCTCATCTTCCAATGTTACTCTATCGTTTATAGACGTTATTAAGAAGATATTCCCTTATGATTTTCTATCTAAAACGCACTTTCTTCCAACTCAGCTAACGCCTAATACGCCAAAAGGACCAGTACTATTAGCACGATAACGGGTTAGTTTTTTACCCGACCCACCGCTGACTATGTTGCCACCAGTATTGAGATTGTATTTGCGATGACAGTGGTTACAAGTAGCAATACCTGTGTTATTGATTGTCAACTCATAGTTCCGTAGGGGCAACTCACGCAAGTCAAAGCAATTAGGACATTGCAAGTCATAGGCAAAGAAGAGGGCTGGGTTGTCTAGATTCCCATAACCAACTATGAGTCCATTGTTCATCCCTACATGCTTCCAAGACTCTAGTTTCATATCGATGGCATCGAACCATACGGGTGCAGAAGAGCGTAGTCCTTGATTGTTCGAGAACTCAAAACAATACTTTCCACTCGTCTCTGACGACTTGATAACACAGAACACTCCCGGTGAAAAAGCATTCATGGCAGTTGCAAGGATAGCATCGTTATGCGTGCGATTGTCGAACGTGAAGTAAGGATGATAGTTGCTGTATTCGTAATCGAAGTTGTCCCCACAAGAAGAGAAAGACAATAAGAGCATGAACACAACATACTTAATAATACCTTTCATAGGCTCTGCTTTATTCAAAAGGAATCATTGCCAACGCATCAGCAATCTTCTCTATGCCCTCTTGCAAAGGCTTTGCAACCATCGACTTAGCAAAGAATGGGATGTCTGCATCAATAGTTAGCTTCATCTTAGAAGACGCCTCAGTTACTGGTAGGACTTGTATCCAGAACTTGAAAGCAAAGGGCGACTTCTCACTCTCCAGCTTGATCATCTTGGGTTCATCACGCTCTATGATACGCATTGAAACTTGCCCAATTGGATCCACGTTGATCGATAAGGAGTCTTGGTCGAAACTAAGGTTCTTGAGCTTATCCTTTACCTTATTCATCTCGTCGTTATCGGTTGCCTCCTCTGGAAGATGGTCTTTCAAACGTTGTATGTTACTAAGATCACTCAACATAGCATACACGCTTTTCTGTGAGTGAGGGATTTGTTTTATACTGCTTTCAAACTTTGTCATTGTGTTTATTGATTATGTTTTCTTAGTCTTTCTGCCAATTAGCAGGATCCTTGCGCCACTCATGTAGCATAGAGACATCGGCTTCTTTGATATAACCAGTCTCTAATGCCTTTTCAACAACATGCTCATAATCGGTTAAGGTGACGAGCTTCACACCTGCTTCTTGGAATGCTTTCTCTGCGACGGGGAAGCCATAAGTATAAGAGGCAACCATACCTACAACTTCAAAACCAGCCTCTCTAAGAGCAGCAACAGCCTTTAAAGAAGAGCCACCAGTTGATATTAGGTCTTCAACAACAACCACCTTAGCACCAGCAGGAAGCTCTCCTTCAATCTGATTCTTCATTCCGTGATCCTTTGGCTTTGGTCTTACATAAGCATAAGGCAATGCTAGTTCATCAGCAACAAGCATACCTTGCGCAATAGCTCCAGTCGCCACGCCAGCAACAGCAGTAGCTTCTGGGAAGTTCTTCAGCACTGCATGCACTAGTTCTAACTTCACAAACGAACGCACATCATGGTATGATAGCGTCTTGCGGTTGTCACAATAGAAGGGAGACTTCCATCCACTAGCCCACGTAAAAGGGTCATTAGGTTGCAACTTGATCGCTTTGATCCCTAGTAACTTGCCTGCAAAGGCTTTCTTTAAATCGTTCATCTTGATAGTTTATGGTTATATTCTAAATGCAAACTTACACATTTTTTTGATATTAAAGGGCTAAAGGTAGGAAAAAGAATAGCTCTTTAATTGTTCTTGGCAAAGCCTAATGAGAGTACACTCAACTTCACGTTATCTCCTTTGAGTAGCTCTTGGGCTGCAGAAACAAGGGTTGCACCAGAGGTTATTATATCATCTATCAAAAGGATATGCTGCCTAGCTATACTGGAGGAGTCTGTTAATCGGAAGGCTTTCTCTACATTCTCATTGCGTTGCCAGTGGTCTTTTTGTGTCTGACTACCATGAAATGTAACACGTCGGAGAGCTTTCCAATATTGGAATACCTGTAACAGCACTAATGCCACGCGCTATCTCCATACTTTGATTGTATCCTCTCTCGTGTAAACGTTGCTTAGTTAAAGGTACAACAACGATAGCTGTGATTCCAACAAAGTATTGCTCAACATTGAACTCATCTGCGATAAGGCGTCCCAAAGCCTCTCCTATCTCAGGATGATGCCCATATTTAAGCTTATAAATCAGTCGGCTTGTATCGGAATGAGGCTTATAAAAGAAGAGAGAAGCCCCTTTCTCTATTGGAATCAGCCCCCAAAACAAACGCACTAATTCGTTATCATAGGGTGAATGGACATATCCTGTACGGGGAAGTCGTAGGTTGCAAGCCCCGCAAAGGATCTCTTCTGACATGGACAAACGCTCTCCGCACACTGCACAGGCACGTGGGAAAAAGGTGTCTAAGAGTCTGGAAAGAAAGCTAATTGTCCTTTTCATTCTTCTATGAAGTCTACATCTCCATCGCTGTCAACCACTCCTTCATCAATACACCGCCGTATCAAGTCCATCGTGAAGCCACGTCCCATGGCAAACTTAATCAGTTTCATCGAACGCTCGTAATCGCTTTCTGCCTTAATAGTGCGGTACTTATTAGCCATTAAGGGGCGTAAAACCTCTAAGTACTCGGCATCATCAACAGCATCCAAAACGCTTGAAGCGATGTTACTATCCACTTTCTTCAACCAGAGAGCCTGCTCTATTTTACGTCTCCCCCACCTGTTGTAGCGTATTTATCATGTACAAAGAACTGTGTGTAACGCTCATCATCAACATACTTCAGGCTTATCAACTTCTCAAGTATGCGTGTTTGTGCATCTTCGGAAAGCCCCCATTTACGCATCTTCTCAATCATCTCACCCGAACAATGCTCTCCTTTCGCACAAAGATCGGCAAGCTTTTTCAAGGCTTGAGGCTCTAATATAGGTCGTTTCTGTATCATCCTCTCATCGCTTTAACGAACCTCTGTTTGCCAAACTGGTCTTCCTTCAGTTCAATCTGTTTATATCCCATATTGCTTAACATGTCTTTCACCTTATATATATATAGTGGATTGGTCTCAAAATAGAGTGTTCCTTCATCGGTCAAAGCCATTACACCATATTCAGCAATAGCCCTATAAAACTTGATTGGGTCGTTATCAGGAACGAAGAAGGCTGTTTCCGGCTCATACTTCAGCACATTTTCCGCCATAGAAGAGCGTTCTTTATCGCAGATGTAAGGTGGGTTACTAACGATGATGTCCCACTTCTGTTCCTTAGCAGTAGCCGAAATCGATAAGATATCCTCCATCTGTAGTTCCACAGAAGAGTCCCATCTATGTACATTATCACGTGCTATCAGGAGTGCATCAGCCGATATATCCCATGCTGTAACAGCCGAGTTATACAGATCTAAAGCCAGTGTCACAGCGATACAACCACTACCTGTACCCACATCTAACACTTGCAAGGGGGCAGAGGTTGTAAGGCGCAATATGGGTGATTGTTATCTGCTTCTATCCAATGGCACAACACTTCCGTTTCTGGGCGTGGAATCAATACACCAGGGGCAACTTTAAAGCTCCGACCACAGAATGTCTCCATGCCTAAAACGTACTGAACAGGCTCTGAAGAGGCAAGTCTTTGCATGATTTTATCGAGTTCCTCCGCTGCTTCTCGGGATATTTCATTAACTTTGCCAGTATATATATCGGTTAAGGAAAGCCCAAACTTCACTTCCAAAACCAATCGGATGATAGCTTGTGCTTCGCTTTCTCCATATAAGGGAACAAGTCTGTGCCATAAATCTTGGTATGTCATAGATGCAAAGATATGAATTTTAATGATATGAAACAAGCTGATATTGACGAAAAATACATGCGTCGTTGTTTGCAATTAGCCTACAATGGGATGCTAAAAGCTAAACCCAACCCTATGGTGGGGCTGTTATTGTAAGCAAAGAGGGCAGGATTATTGGTGAAGGTTACCATGTGCAATGTGGTAAGGGGCATGCTGAAGTGAATGCGTTTGCCTCTGTTAAGGAGGTTGACAGCCATCTCTTACATGATGCAACATTGTATGTTAGCCTCGAACCATGCTCACATTATGGTAAAACTCCACCTTGCGCCGACTTGATTATACGCAAGGGTGTACACCGAGTAGTGTGTGGCTGTATTGATCCCTTTGCTGAGGTGCATGGCAGAGGAGTACAGAAACTACGTGACGCAGGCATTGAAGTGACCGTAGGAGTGCTTGAGAAAGAGTGCTTGGAACTAAACAAACGCTTCATAACATACAACACGCACCATCGTCCCTACGTCATCTTGAAGTGGGCACAAACGATGGGTAATCCTGCATATATAGGTTATCTGCCAAGCAAAGATTACCATCCTTTGAACATATCAACGCCTTTCACAAAGATGTTGGTACATAAGTTAAGGGCGGAGAATGACGCTATTCTTGTTGGAAGAACTACTAACGACTTAGAGCATCCACAACTTACTGTAAGGGAGTGGAGCGGTAAGAACCCCGAAAAAATAGTTCTTTCACAACAGCAATTCACCTCATCTGCACAATACCCAAGTCCCCAATCCGTCCTTGAACACCTATATCAAAAGAAGAAGCAAAGCCTCATTGTTGAAGGTGGAGCAAGTACTTTACAGAGCTTTCTAGACGCTGGTTTATGGGATGAGATACGTATTGAGACTGGTTCCTTATTGGTTGATAAGGGTGTAAAAGCCCCTCAATTACCTCCGAATATACGCATAACTCGTATCGAACAATGGGATGGAAACAAGATTGTAACCTATCACCGAGAAGAGAGATAAGCCCTTAGTCACACTTATGAGTCATGATGTTCAACACCATATCATCGGTATTGCACATCGCTTCCTTGCCTATGCTTGTAAGGTTAAGGATAGACTTATCAACGTCATCATCGATGATTCCCTCCGCAGCTGTCACATGTTTACCTTCCATGGAGAGCGTTGCTGATAGTATCGCAGTGGATACTCCAGATGAAATCTTCAGTGAACAGCTAGGCTTCGCACCATCACATATCATCCCAGTAAGGTTTGCGATCATGTTTTTCACCGCATGGCAGACATTCACGTAATCACCTCCCATGAGGTAAGTAATGCCACAACTGGATCCAATACTTGCCACTACGCAACCGCAAAGGGCTGAGAGAGCACCCAAGCTCTGCTTTATATAGATGGCAGTTAGGTGACTTAATGCAAGCGCACGGACTAGTTCTTCACGCGTATTCTCGTTCTCCTTTGCAAAACAGCTACTGGATTCGTTGCACAAATACCCTGGTTTCCAGAACCACTATTGCTCATCACGGGTATTAATGCACCTCCCATACGAGCATCACAGGCTGATGCTGTCTTTGAGATGATATGTGAATAGATACTGTTCCCGAATATTCCTCGACTCAAAGGACGGTCCATTATCTTCCCAAGACAGTGCCCGTAATTACCTTTCAAAGCCTCTGCTGCAGCACGAAGGTTATATCGCTTCGCTTCAAGAATGAACTCTATCTCCTCAACGGGAGTAGTTGTTGCAAACTCCCAGACTGTTCGTAAGTTCAGATCAACGCCTTTGCAAGCAGCAACAGAACCACTCGGACCACGCTTATCCATACATACTTTGCCATCGACACTCTCGTAAACAAAGTTCGTATGACTACATGAAATAATAGCAACCGATTGGTGTTCTCCTGCCTCACAAATCACTTCAATGTATAGTTTCTCGGTGATTCCTTCCTTCAACTTAATGTCTATTCGATTCTCACCAATAAACTTCTTACCTTCTTCCAAGCCCTTTGGAGTAAGCTCCTTAATAACTTCTAATTGGTATTCGGACTTCCCTATCAATGCTCCCAAGGCAATAGCAATAGGCAAGCCTATCATCCCTGTACCAGGAATACCCACTCCCATGGCATTCTTAAGGATATTCGCAGAAAGCAACACACGCACTTTCTCGGGTTAGAACCTAGTAATTCGGCGGCACGAGCGACGCATAATGCCACAGCCATAGGCTCTGTACAGCCCACAGCAGGTACCACTTGATGATGTATCAAGCTGATAATTTGTTCTCTAATGTTTGTTTCTAGCATAATGATTTATATCGGTTTAGCCTGTTTATAGCATCTGATTTAAATGAAAAACACACCCTTTTGTCGTTCTTCTCACTAACAATTCTCAGAGAGGAGATTCCCCAATTCATGCCTCATAGCCTCCATCTTCTGTTGTCTATCTATAGAGAATGTAGTGCCATGAGCCTCTACATAATAAAATAAAGCGTATGCTTTTTCCTGTAAAAGAGAGCGCAAAGGATTACCCTTATAGCTTGCTTCAGCATAAAGAAGCTCTGCCACCATATCAATGCGGTCTATCCTCTCGTTCTCAGCCCATTGTTCTTTCGCATACAACAACAGCTCATCAACGGAGAGATTACGCAAGTCTTCATATTCACCAACATATTGTTTATAAAGGTCTTTTAGCTCTTTATCACGCTTCAAGTCATCTTCCTTTTTCGTTAGAAAGCGTGAGATTGCTGCGCTAAACTCCTCTATTAGTCTAATGAAATAATCTCGTTGCAACATAGTGTACTTCTTTTTATGTCACAAAAGTAAATAAAAAAAAACATATAAAAGCGCTTTTCTCGAAGTTAATGTACAAATAACTTTGATACAAGCTCTATCCTTTTGCAATGTAAAAAACCAACTTTAAGTTTGCAGGTATTAGATATAATACCTATATTTGCACCATACTAAGACAATAAGACAATGCCTGAAATATTTAGATTCTATGGTTTCTCATTTTTCTTCTACAGCCGAGAACATGAGCCAATACACATACATGTAGAAGGAAACGAAGGTTTCGCAAAGTATAACTACAATGGGGAAGACTTCGTGTTGGGTGTTCATAAGGGTATAAAAAACAATGACTTAAAGAAGATAAAGTCAGTAATAACCGAGAATAAAGATATTATCATATCACGCTGGCAAGAGTATTTTGAAAAATAAAGGAGGCTAATATGAATATTAAGAAGATTTGGTTTGATAAAGATTACATCTATGGTAAAAGTGAAGAGGGACTGACATTTCGCCAATCTCTACTATGGTATCCACGTCTTGCAACTGCTACAAAGGAAGAGAGGGAACAATACCATATAGGCTTTGACGGCATACATTGGCGTAATATAGATGAAGATGTTAGCTTCGAGAGCTTTACTTACAACGATGCTGAACCTACCGCCTTACAACGTTTCTTCCTAACTCATAAGGAACTAAACATCGCTGAATTCGCAAAGAGTATAGGCATGAATGCATCCCTACTACGCAATTACATTAATGGATTCAAGAAGCCTTCGAAGGAGAGAGAAGCAGAGATCCTAGGTCATATACATAGGATTGGAATGGAATATAGTGCTGTTGTCTTTTAGTGAACAGCACTACTCCGCCTGCTCTATGCTCTCCCATAACTTCTTATAGAACGGATGCTGCGTCATTGTTTGTACGTTTCCAAGGATGATAAGTTTCATCCTTGCACGCGTAATAGCCACATTCATGCGACGCAAATCACGCAAGAATCCTATCTGACCAGCGTCATTTGAACGCACTAAAGAGATGAGTATCACATCTCGCTCTTGCCCTTGAAAGCCGTCAACTGTGTTTACGCTAATCAAAGAACGGTATGGTTTAAAGAACTCGCGCTTCTTAATTAGCCCCCTCAAGTACTGTACCTGCGCACGATAAGGCGATATTACACCTACATCAATACGCTCGTCTAAAATGCGTTGTTTGCCTATCTTCGTAAAATAAGATTGTAGTGTTTGCAATGTCAATTCGGCTTCTCCCTTGTTAATACGCCCAAATGACTCACCAACAAACTGCTCTTTAAAGATAGATTTATCCTCATTTTGTCCTCCTTCTGATTGATTCTCTAGACTCGAATCGGACGTATCTATCCACACCATTGGGTTATCGTAATCAAGGATACCACGGTATTTTATCTGTGGCGCACTCTCTACTTCCCCCTCCATAGAACCAGTTGGACGAGAAGCGCATAATCTCTTCATTCATCCTATATTGCACCTTCAACAACGTTACAACCTCTGGTTTGTTCTCTACGACACGCTCCATTAATGTTTTACCCAGCCCAGCATGCAAGGCAGCTAAGCTCTTCACCGTTGGTGGTAATTGGCAATGATCACCTGCAAAGATAACTCTTGATGCCCTACGAATGGGTATCCAGCATGCCGCCTCAAGTGCTTGTGCAGCCTCATCTATAAATAAGGTGGTGAACTTCTGACCCTCCATTACCCTACTATTTGCCCCTACTAAGGTCGAAGCAATCACCCTCGCCTCACCAAAGAGTTCGCTATTGATCCTAATTTCAAGCTCTGTGGCACGACTTTTCAGGCGTTCCATCTTCTGATGATAATTCTCTGAACTCCGCTTACGATGGTTTCTTAACTCCCGAATAGCCTTACGGATAGACCATAATTGAGGGTAGTCTGGATGCGCCTCAAACTTCCTTTCATAGGTAAAACCAAGCATTTTATCATTCACACGAGTAGGATTACCTATGCGAAGGACGTTGATTCCACGATCAACTAACTTCTCCGATATCCAATCAACAGCCATATTACTCTGCGCACAAACCAACACTTGGCTCTCACGCATGAGTGTTTCATTGATTGCTTCGACCATTGTTGTGGTCTTACCTGTGCCTGGAGGACCATGCACAATGGCTACATCTTTTGCCCACAACACTTCATTAACGGCCTTTTCCTGCGTTGGATTCAACCACGGGAGACGGATAGGAGCAAAAGAGAACTTACCCACTTTTTGTCGAGAATAGAACAAGTCACGCAAGTAAGCAAGCCTATTTCCCTTAGCTTTCATCGCTCTTTCTAAGGCATCAAACATCATTTGATAACTCGTCTCATCAAATCCTAGCTGACACCCAACCTGCTGCTGTGCTGATTGAAGTTCGAGTAAAGGAGCCGAGTCGGGCACAGTAACAACCATTCTATCGCCATCCACATAAGAAACAGAGCCTGTAAAACGGAAATATTCCAGCTTATTTGCGTTCATACTAACACTCACCTCTTTTGCAAGAAACTTGAAGAACAAGACTGGACGACCGCTTTCAAAGTTATGTTCAATATCTCCGTCTTGCGTTCGAAACACCTCAATACATAATTGGTTGAGCCCATTATAAAAGCGTTTACCCACTCTTAATGGGAACCAAGCATCTCCTCTTTTCACCTTCCTATGCATACCTGTCGCCTCAGTTTGCTTCCTGAAGGCTTCCTTCTCAGCGTAGTATTCCATCTGAAGTAGCATCTTTTGCCGTTGTAGTGCTTGTATCGGAGATTCCTGTGTCATCGATTGTCTATTATATTAAAAACATGTTTCCGCTCGTCACAAAACGAACATTACAAAGATACACATAATATTCCAATAAGGCAACAAAGCTTCATTTAAAGCCTCCCCAAGCCCCTCCAAAGGAGGGATGTGCCTAACGGGGAGACTATTAGAAGAGGCTGGGTTGGTGTGTAACGAGGCTATGCTTCGGAAGACGAAAACGATAAAGACAAAACAAGGAAACGCCCTCTTGAAATAGAGAAGGGCGTTTCCTTGCAATGAAGAGAGCCTCTCTTTGTCATGAAAAGACGCCCTCTTTGGATGGAAAAGATACAAACCTATAGGGCAGATGTCCATGTCTATCCCTACTTTGGGGCATTTTCTCTGATTAGAAATATCTATCCTAACCAACTATCATTAGGTGCCCCTCCCCCTTAGGGGAGGCTGGGTGGGGTTTCCAACGAGGGCGTCTGTCCCTACTTTGTGGTGCTCTATTCCACAGAACAAATAGCCTGTCTACTTGTTAACCAGTCCACTCGTCAACTCTCCCTAATCTGAATTTTGAATTAAAGCAAAGCCTCTTTTATAGTTTTTTGTATGACCTTTTGCATCACTTCTATCAATTAATTACTACTTTTGCGATTAGATAGAAATTCGCAATTAAATACTTTTAAGCTTATGAAAAAGACTAATATGCAACAAAAGCAGAGCCTTCCATCAGAGTGTACAACCATCATTATCGGACAGGAACAGACTGCAGACGGATCAATGATAGTAGCTCGTTCTGAAGATTGGGACGCTATGGTAGCTAAGAACTATGAGATCTTTAAAGATACAGAAAACGGCGCTCAAGAGTTCGTGGCACTTGATAGTCCGTTCCGTTGTGAGCTTCCTTCTAAGGCATTAGGCTATCACGCACTCTCACCTCACCATCTCCACCACCATTGGGGAAGTGCTGGTTTCAACACAGCAGGCGTTGGCATGAGTGCAACTGAGAGTATCTTCAGTAGCGATGAGGCGTTAAAATATGATCCATTAGTGGAGAATGGCGTTGCAGAAAACTCTGTTTTCAATATCACCTTACCATATATACATACAGCAAGAGAGGGTGTTGAACGTCTAGGAATGCTTGTTGAAAAGTACGGAATAGCCGAAGGCTTCGGTATAGGTTTCGTCGATAAGGATGAGATCTGGTACTTTGAGACAGCTTGTGGACACCGCTGGTTAGCCTGTCGCATGCCACGTGATCAATACTTCGTTACAGGTAATCAGAGTCGCTTCCGCAAGTATGATCCAAACGACAAAGACAACTACTTAGCATCAGCCGACCTCATAGAGTTTGCCGAGAAACATGGTCTCTACGATCCAGTTAAGGGCGAGTTCGACTTCCATGAGGCTTATGCTCGTGATGTAGAGTTGGATACCACTTATAATTACCCACGTGTATGGGGCTTGCAACAGTTCTTCTCTCCAGAGATAAAGAACGATGTTACGAAGAACACCTTCCCGGTCTTGCGAAGCCAGCACATAAGATTTCACTGACAGAACTACGCTCTGCTTTCCGCTTCCATTACGATAACACGGAGCATGACCCATATCTCCATAGTAATCCAAAGGAGGTTTATCGCCCTGTATCTATCTTCCGTACGACTCAAACTCACCTCTTACAGGTACGTCCAGAGCTGCCTCAAGCCATCGGATGTATCAACTATGTCGCAATGGGAATGGCTGATCTTGGAGTCTTCCTTCCACTCTATCAGGGTGTGACGTCATACTCAGAAGCCTATACAAAGGGCACCAATGAGTCAAGTGCAGACTCTGCTTATTGGAAGTTCCGCAAGGTAATGGCATTGGGAATGACCAACTATAACAAGTATGCACCAGTCATCAAAGAGGCTTACGCAGCCTTTGAAGCAGAGACAGACCAGCGTCAACGCGAAATGGAAGAGGAGTATCTTCGTATCTATAAGACACAACCATTCCATGCACAGGATATGTTGCAAGCCTTCTCTGATAAGGTACTCAACGATGCTCTAGCACTAGCCGATCAATTACAAGAGAAGCTCTTTACGCTGCTTACTCAGGACATCCAACAGGAGTATCTCTTCCATGGTGCATAAGAGAAAAAGCCGCTTTTGTCCTGAAGAAATAAATAAAAGAACTATTTACAAAGGTATATAAGTTTTTTTTCCTACCTTTGCAGCAATAAAGAAGATGCCCTCTTATAGACAACCATTCTATAAGAGGCATCTCCATTAATGGTTTGCTCTGATAGTTCAATGGATAGAACGGAGGTTTCCTAAACCTTTGATCCGGGTTCGATTCCCGGTCGGAGTACTCTTAAAGACTAACCTAAACTATTATGATTGGCGCTATTATTGGAGATATAGTAGGCTCTCGCTTCGAATTCGGAGCGGCTCCAAAAGAAGGATTCGACCTATTCACAGAAGATTGCTCATACACAGATGACACCATTTGTACTATCGCTATTGCCGATGCGATACTAAATGGTCGTGATTATCAAGATAGCTTACTCGATTGGTGCAAACGCTATCCTGATCCTATGGGAGACTATGGTACATGGTTTGACGAGTGGTTACATGCAGAACACCCACAGCCTATGAACTCCTATGGAAATGGTTCGGCAATGCGTGTCAGTTCGATAGGCTGGCTCTTTGATGAGTGGGAAGATGTGATCGAAGAAGCGGCTAAGAGTGCACGAGTTAGTCACAATCATCCAGAGGGAATAAAGGGTGCGCAATGTGTTGCCGAGGCTATTTGTTGGTTACGCCTAATGCGTTTCTCCAAGGCAGATGTTGAGAAGAAAGTACACAAGTTCTTTGGTTATGAATTGCCATCCATGCGTAACATCCTAAAGATTGGGGCTGAAGGTCACTTCGATGCAACCTGTCAGGAGACAGTTCCCATGGCGTTACGTTGCTTCATGGATGCCAATAATTTTGAAGAGACGATACGCCTAGCTGTTATGTGTGGAGGCGATACCGATACGAAAGCATGTATAGCTGGTTCTATTGCTGAAGCCTACTATCAGGTGCCAGAATGGATGATTGAAAAGGCTATAGACTATCTTCCTGGTGACATGCTAGACGTATTGGGGCAGTTTTACGAGCGTGTTAAGAACCTTTGCCAACCTTGGAAAGCAACTCAATAAGCTGTGACTGATACTGCTTCCCTGTCTCTTCTCCAATGCGAATCATGTCCTTTATCGCCTTAGTATTGAAGTTTTTTACACCATAAGAGCCTAGGTCAGGATTGATGTAGATGTCGGCTTGGGTACGATTAACATTATATTTCTTTATATCAGGGCGTTCCGCCAACCAATCCAACACGCCACCCATTCCCTTCAAAAAGGCTAATGGCGAATGATAATCATCGTGTTTATCCTGTTGAAGATCAATGGCAATAACAATGTCGGCACCCATCTTGCGCACAACATCTACTGGGAGATTATTAATCATACCGCCATCAACAAGCGTCATAGTATCTAATGGAATCGGTTTGAACACTCCCGGAATAGCCATACTAGCCCGCATATTACGAGCCAAAGAACCTGTATCGAGCACAATCTCTTGCTGTTTCCGAATATCGAAAGCCACACAAGCAAAGGGAATAGGCTTTTGCTGTAATCCACGTTGTACGGGGGAATGAGCGACAAGAGTATCTAAGAAATTATAGATATGGTCACCATGCAATAGTCCGAAAGCCTCATTTGCTCCTGTCCCAGCCTTTCGATGAACGGGAAAACCGAACAGATAGTACACACCATCCTCTTCTTTGAACACCTTTCCCATAAGAGTTGTATCGCGATCAGCCATCAATGAAAGCCAATCTTGCGAACGGAAAAGGGTGTCAATATCATTCGCACGATAGCCCCCAGCATATAGCCCACCGATAATTGAGCCTATACTTGTCCCAGCGATATAGTCGATAGGAATGCCCACACGCTCTATCTCTTTCAAAACACCTACTGCCGCAGCTCCTTTCGCACCACCTCCTCCGAGCACAAGTCCTATCTTTGGACGACTTACGGGAGCTTTCGTAGTCTGTTGGGCAATGCTATTCAGTCCACAGCATATTATCATTAGAAATACAAAAAACACCTTCTTCATAAGGGCAAAAGTAATGTTTTTCTAAAAGATTAGCGTGTTTTACGAGTTTATTCTTCATTTTATTAGTTCTAATTAAAACCTATCAACACCCCCTATTACCAATAACGCCTTTCCTCGTAACCCCATTCATTTATCTACATCCCCATCAACTTGTCTACTTGTAAACCCATTTACTTGTCAACTTTTCCTTACCTTTGCAGTATGAAGTTCCACCCGTTAGTTATAGATACGCCTCTCCCCGCCTGCTTCAATAATCCTTTTGATTATGAACCAGACGCAATCTGTCGTGCTGCTGCTGCTCAATTACAGGCTACATTGCCCCCGACACCTACTGAGGGAAAGATGTATGGCGTATTAGTTGTTGAACATCAAGGACAGATAGGATACCTACAAGCCTATTCAGGACAGATGGAGAAAGGTGGAGAAGACTATGTTCCAGCAGTATTCGACTATCTACAACCAGGAGAATACTTCAAAGTCCACGAGGAAGAAATTACTCTTCTCAACAAGAGAATAGCGCAGTTGAAAGCCTCAACAGCCTATAAGGAGACAAAAGAGAAGCTCTCTCAACTTCAGAAAGAGGCGACAGAAGCTATTGAGCAAGCACGCAGAACAATGCAAGAAGCCAAACGATTGCGTGAAAAGAGACGTAATGAGAACGCTGTAATAACCGATGTAGAACAAGCTGAAATGATAAGAGAAAGTCAGTTTCTAAAGGCTGAATTGCATCGAACAAAGGTGTTATATACGGAAAAAATCACGGCTGCCAAGGAGGGACTGGCTCACTATCAAGAGAGGATAACAGCGTGGAAAAGAGAGCGAAAGATGAAGTCTGACCACTTACAACAATGGCTTTTCTCACAGTTCAATTTGCTCAATGCTTGCGGAGAGACGAAGAACTTACTCACAATCTTCCGTGAGTATTATCTAAAGAATAGTCCAGCACGTACACAAGTTGCCCATCTGTCACTAGCCACCGAGAGTCTCGCTCCATCGTTACTTCCACCTGCTGGTGCTGGAGAATGTTGTGAACCAAAGCTCTTGCAATATGCCTTTTTGCACGGATATAAGCCTATCTCAATGGCAATGTTTTGGTGGGGAGCATCACCAAAGACAGAGATTCGACAGCATGGAAACTATTACCCAGCCTGCAACGGGAAGTGTAAACCTATATTAGAATGGATGTTGAAGGGTTTACAAACGCCTTTGTTTGGTGAGAAGATAGTGACAAGTCATAAGAAAGAGGCTGAACAGATAAAGTTAGAAACACTTTACGAGGATGATTATTTGGCTGTTGTCGTAAAGCCATCAGGCTTGCTTTCAGTTCCAGGGAAAGGCAATCAACCTTCTGTTTATAGTCTATTAAAGACACTATGGAACGGTCAGAGTGATGTATTCATCGTGCATCGATTGGACATGGCGACGAGTGGTTTGCTTGTTGTGGCACGTTCATTGAAGATTTATAAGGCCTTGCAGGCGCAGTTTATACAGCGTTCTGTGAAGAAAACATACGTTGCTTTGCTCCCAATGTCTTTCCTCGATAAACCTTATCCATCGTCGGGTAGGATTGAATTACCCCTTTCTCCCGATGTCAATGACCGCCCACGACAATGCGTTGACTATCTACATGGAAAACAAGCAATCACTGATTACCATGTAATTGGCGAAACCTTCTATGGAAAAGAGAATCTACCAGCTGTAAAGATAGAGCTTCATCCGCTAACAGGACGCACCCATCAATTACGCATCCATTGTGCTCATCCCGACGGATTAGATACGCCCATCATTGGTGATAACCTTTACGGACAACGTGCAGAACGCCTTTGGTTACACGCAGGACACCTTGAATTCGTGCATCCAATCAGTCGGGAACAAATGAGTTTCGATACTCCTTTATAAGTATCAAAGCAAGTTACTCGGCGTCTTCCTCTATCCTTTCAACTCTAGGAATACCATTCTTCGCTTGTTTTGCATGTGACCTCACCACAAGTGGAACATTCTCTATTAAAACATTACTTGTGTTCAATCCTAAAGAACGGGTCATACTTAGTTTCAATCGGTCAATCCATTCATAAGCATCCATGATAAGGCGCTCCTTAAAAGAGAAGGAAGTGAAAGTGGCATAGAGCCTATTAATCAGTACAAAGACAAAGTTTCCCATAACATCATGCTTAGCTAATGACGGATAAGATGACGCTAGTGAAAAGCCATCTTTAGCCACCATATCCTCGATTATCTGCCTGAAATAACGATTAACAAGTGGATGAACACGGAATCCTAAACGTAAGTTGATGCGGTAAAGAGTATCAGGAATCAGCGTCGTAACATCATATTCCAGTGTTAAAGGGCTGTCTTGATAGTCTATATGCAGCAAGAAATAATGATCAGCACGCATTGGGTGCTTATTAATTATCGAATAGAGAATCTTCTGTTCGATGTCATATTTACCACCAAGTTTGCTTAGATAGACTATATTCGTGGCATACTTGGGAATAGAATCATCGTTCTTTATATCGGAGATGATACTAAATGATTGCGAATATCACGTATCTGAATCTGTGCGTTACGAATGGTTGTGGCGTTGTACCATACATACATGATGATTATCATCACACTGGCAAGAAGCATGGTAACCCATCCACCATTCATAAACTTTGCCATATTGGCAATAAAGAAGATGCTCTCTAACCCCACAAAGACGATGAGGAACAAAGATATTAGCCAACGATTTACACGACGAATAGTGAGATATGCACTCAAAAGGAGTGTTGTCATCAGCATGGTTATCGTAATAGACAAACCATAAGCAGCCTCCATTCGCTCTGAACTCTCAAAGAAGAGAATAACAATCACACATAGAATATAGAGTGACATATTGACAAACGGAATATAAAGCTGCCCTTTCACATCAGTAGGATACTTAATCTTCTGACGTGGCCAGAACTTCAAGTTCATCGCTTCACTGAAGATAGTAAACGACCCACTAATCAATGCTTGACTCGCAATGATTGCTGCTATCGTTGCCATGATAATGCCAAAGAAGAGCATGCCGTGGGGCATGATGGCATAAAAAGGATTCATCCCAGGATTCAAACTATCTGTATGCGCAATTATCCAGGCTCCTTGACCTAGATAGTTGAGGATGAGCATGACTTTAACAAACGCCCAACTGGTTCGGATATTATTGATTCCACAATGCCCTAAGTCGGAGTATAAAGCCTCAGCACCAGTCGTACAAAGGAAAACCGCACCTAAGATTAAGAACCATTCAGGGTTGCTTGCCAACAAATGAACAGCATGTAAAGGGTTAAAAGCCTGTAAAATGGGGATGTAAGCACCTATATTTGCAGCTCCGAATACACCTAACATTGTGAACCATAGTAACATCAATGGACCAAAAAGCTTACCTATAGCATTTGTACCGAACTGCTGAATAAAGAACAATACGGTGACAATACAAAGGGCAATAGGTACTACAGGAGTCCCTGGCTCATAGACTTTCAAACCTTCAATAGCCGAGAGAACAGTGATAGAAGGTGTTATGACACCATCAGCTATCAGTGTACTGGCTCCGACAATCGCCAAGAAATAGAACCACTTACGACTATGTCGACGTATTAAAGCATACAGAGCCAGTATTCCACCCTCCCCCTTTATTATCAGCACGAAGTGCAATTAAGACATACTTAACCGTTGTTTGGAGTGTTAACGTCCATATAATACAGGAGACAGCGCCTATGATATACTCCGCATTAACAGGATTCCCTGCTCTTACTATTGCTTTCATCACATACAAAGGAGATGTTCCTATATCTCCAAAGACAATACCTAATGTCACAATCACGCCTATCAAACTAAGTTTATGACGTGTTGAATTGTTACAATTGTTATCCTGAGTCATTATAACTAAACTTTAAAACGGGTGCAAAGGTAAATAAAATCAGGATAACGACACCATCAACCATTGGCTTTTATCTATATTTCTTTTGCCGTTTACCTTATTTACAGTAACTTTGCAACCTATAAATAACAATCAAACATATATGGAAGAAAAGAAATTCAAGCGCACTACTGTTACGGCTGCATTGCCTTATGCCAATGGTGGTGTACATATAGGACACCTTGCAGGTGTATATGTTCCAGCCGACATCTACGTGCGTTATCTTCGTCTAAAGAAGCGTGATGTGATCTTTATCGGTGGTAGTGACGAGCATGGAGTACCTATTACTATTCGTGCAAAGAAGGAAGGTATCACTCCTCAAGATGTATGTGATCGCTATCATAAACTTATCAAAGATTCCTTTGAAGAGTTCGGAATATCATTCGATATATATAGTCGCACAACAAGTAAAACGCACAACAAGTTTGCTTCAGACTTCTTCCGTAAGTTGTATGATGATGGTAAACTCATCGAGCAAGAGAGTGAGCAATATTATGATGAAGAGGCTCATCAGTTCTTGGCAGACCGCTATATCATGGGAGAATGCCCTCACTGTGGTAACCCCAATGCGTATGGTGACCAATGCGAGAAGTGTGGTAGCGACCTTAGTCCTATGGAATTGAAGAATCCTCACTCTACTATCTCTGGCTCACAACCTGTTATCAAGAAGACAAGAACTGGTACTTGCCCTTGAACAATTACCAAGAATGGTTGAAACAATGGATTCTCGAGGATCATAAAGAGTGGCGTCCAAACGTTTACGGACAGTGTAAGAGCTGGCTGGATATGGACTTGCAACCTCGTGCAATGACCCGTGACCTCGACTGGGGAATACCCGTTCCTGTAAAAGGAGCTGAAGGCAAGGTACTATATGTTTGGTTTGATGCACCTATCGGATACATCTCAAATACGAAAGAATTATGCGATAGCGATCCAGAACACTTTGGCAACTGGCAAAAGTGGTGGCAAGATCCAGAGACAAGATTGGTTCACTTCATCGGAAAGGACAACATTGTCTTCCATTGTCTCATCTTCCCAACGATGTTGAAAGCCCACGGCGATTACATACTACCCGACAATGTCCCAGCAAATGAGTTCTTGAACCTTGAGGACAATAAGATTTCTACAAGCAAGAATTGGGCTGTTTGGCTCCATGAATACCTTCGCGACTTTGAAGGGAAGCAGGATGTTCTGCGTTACGTATTGACTGCCAATGCTCCAGAAACTAAGGATAACAACTTCACATGGAAAGACTTTCAAGAGCGCAACAACTCTGAGCTCGTCGCTGTCTATGGTAATTTTGTGAACCGAGCATTGCAGTTAACGAAGAAGTATTGGAATGGTATCGTACCAGCTTGCGGTGAATTACAGGAAGTGGATCGCCTAACTATACAAGAGTTTAAGGATGTCAAGGCAAAAGTAGAGGCTTATCTCGAAGTCTTCAAGTTCCGTGAGGCACAGAAGGAAGCGATGATCCTTGCCCGTATCGGTAATAAATACATCACAGAATGTGAACCATGGAAGGTTTGGAAGACTGATCCTAAGCGTGTGGAGACAATTCTCTATATCTCACTTCAGCTCGTTGCAAACCTCAGTATTGCCTTCGAACCATTCTTGCCATTCTCTAGTAAGAAGCTACGTGAACTCATTAATATGACGGAGTACGACTGGAGTGAACTTGGTTCAACCGATCTCCTTCCTGCAGGTAAACAGCTGGCAGAACCAGAACTCCTCTTCGAGAAGATTGATGACGAGGCTATCGAGGCACAGCTCCACAAGCTAGAAGAGACCAAGAAAGCCAATGAAGCCGCATCATATAAGGCTGAACCAATTAAGAAGGAGATTCCTTTCGAAGACTTCGAGAAGCTCGATATCCGTGTAGGACATATCATCAAGTGCGAGAAAGTGAAGAAGAGTAAGAAGCTCCTAAAGTTCACTATCGACGATGGTTCAGGTGTTGAGCGCACCATCCTTAGTGGTATTGCAGCCTATAATGAGCCAGAACAGCTCACAGGTAAGGACGTTCTCTTCGTTGCCAACTTTGCTCCTCGTAAGATGATGGGCATTGAAAGCCAAGGAATGATCCTCTCTGCCGTTAACTTCGACGGCTCCCTCATGGTTACAACAACCATGGGCGAGGTGAAACCAGGTAGCCAGGTAGGATAAAAGCCTCACACCTACAAAGGATGTATCAAAACGCAATCACCTTTTTGAGATAAGCAAACACTTTAAAACTAACCAATAAGAAAGACCATTTCCGAACTCCTCTCGAGTAAAGAAATGGTCTTCTTTGTACTGCCTCACCAAGTCTCCCCCCAGCCCCTCTCCCGAAGGAGAGGGTAGCTCAAGGAGGGGATGTCCCGAACCCTACTTACATACTTTCAGTCGTTTCAAACTATATCCAATATGTTTCTTTGCTTTCTGTCTAAACCCGATGTTACTATCCCCCTATGTTCCTCTGTTACTATGTCTTCAAAGCCCATGTTCTTCTGTCTTACACAAAAGCCCCACCCCGTTAGGCGCCCCCCTCTCTGTAGGAGAGGGGCTGGGGGTGAGGCCGTACCACGGAAGCGAGAGAACCAAATTAATACACTAGTTTTGAAAGACATTAATTTCACAATTAATATAATCGATTGTCTTATTACAGAACGATTGATACCCTGAACCAATCTAAAAAATGCTCCCGGGGTAAAAGCCGACACTAAAGAAAGCCTCCCCAAGTCCCTCTTAGGAGGGGATGTCCTTAATCCGCTCACATATCTCTAGTTGTTTCAAACTATATCCAATAAGAACATCCCCTCCTTCGGAGGGGCTTGGGGAGGCCGTTTTTACCCAGCCACTGGTCCATTCTCTTCTTTATTCTCCTTTTCTTTTGGTTCGGGGGCGGGGGTGAGGCTTTTTTGCTTCTTCCTCGCAGGATTATCCACATCCACCTGCAACTCCTTCAATGCCTTGCGCACCGATTCTTTCCAAGTCAATGTCAACCTCGGAGCTTTAAGGCTCTTAGCACATACGTCTTTCTCGTTCTCCTCCATCTTTGAGGGCACGTTCACACGCAAAGAGAAGATATCGCCGAGATCTAAGCCAGTCCCCATGCGTGCACAGTCCGAGATAATGTTACGAAGCGTGATAATCACATTACGAGCATCACCCTCCGTCAATGAGGTCTCACGAACAATGCGTTCCAACACCATTTCGGGTGAGATCTTTTGTTGACCTTTTGGTACGGCGATATACACCGTCTTGCCCTTCATTTTTCCCATTGTCGCCTTACGAGGCGTAACTTTGAATTCAATCATTTTGATTTGGTTTTTAATTAAACATTAGATTAATATATCAACATCATTTTGATATCTTTTTTCATGTGTTTTATACCCAGCGGTTGGGTCGTCTTGTACCCAGCTGCTGGGTAGCGTCGTACCCTGCCCGTTGGGTAGACTCCTACCCATTCGCTGGGTACGATCGTACTTCTTCGCTGGGTACAACTCTACCCATTCGTTGGGTACAAAGCAGACTGCGAACAAGAGCAAGGACTACTTAAACGACGGCTCGACTCTAAACCCGACGAAGCGAAAGTAGTTGCCGATCACGGAGACGTTACCACTGTCAAAAATCAGGCCGTACGCACGCCGGTCGTCCTGCGGGTTAGCACTTGACGACCAATAGCCGCTATTGTAGCCAATATCGCTCAGCTGACCACCGAAGTAGTTCGCCAAGGCGGGCAGGTAGAAATAATTGCCTGCATCGGCGGCGGAAGGAAGGCCAGAGGTATTGATACTACTGCTGTTGTTGGTGTAGCTCCTGATTGTTGTACGCAGGTCAGTTGTTCCGTCTGCAGATTTCTCGGTGTCGTAATGATGCTCGGCCTGTAGAACGGACTTCTTCTTAAACCACATGCCACCTTTATATAAATGACCCATAGTTGTCCATGCTTCATCTTCATCCCAACGGGGATCACCGTACATGCAGTACCAAGACATTTCATTAGCATTTGGAAGGTCTTTGCATGATGTGTGAGTAGCATCGAAGCGACCAGAACCTCCGCCCTTGTTGCAGTAACGTGAGTCAGTGTTGTCATTGGCGAAGTTTTGGTTAATGCCAGCCCTCAACACGGGCTGGTCTTTATTGACTGACCACCATTCGTGACCCTTCCAATATTGTTCCTGTGCATCCCACTGGTAATAATGGTCGCCATCGTAATCGCGTACGTTGAGATTAGCCGTCATATCGTAGTAAGTGTTTGAAGCGTATGCAGTAGCAGGAAGCGTCTTCGTGATAGTACCCTCTACGTTGGTTGCTACGTCTTTTACCCAATAACGTACCCTTAAGGTATGAGTTCCTGGTTTAATCACCATGTATGCACCGTTAGTAGTTACGCTGGCTGCGCTGTTAGTTAGTGGGAAGCCGTTTGGATTAGTACTACTGCCGCTTGTGGTCAAGACGATTTGTTTGCCGTTTGTTACTGTGGAAGCATCCAAAGCACCTGTTGTTGTATTGATGCTGTATGTTTCGGCAATATCGTTGTCGGAACTTACTTCTACCTTAGTTAAGTAACAGTTTTGCAGAATTGTGTTACTTGTGTAAGGCTGGAAAACAAGGTAAGCTGGCTGATGCTCTAACTCAAATTTAAACTGTTGTTTGTTTGGCACCTTGGTTGCCGTTGCTGTACCATAGTCGCCTGCTGTGCCGAAATGCTCTGTATTGTCTGGCTTTGTTTGTGTTTGGGTAGTAGAAATCGTTACTTGGCTGCCGTTACTATTCTTGCCCAAGTAATAAACCTTATAGCTATTTCCAGTAAACTTGCCCGGTACCTTATACTTAAAAGAAGCTACCTTGGTGGTTGGGGCATTGCTACTCTTCTGCAATACGTTATTATCATCCTTTACGTAGATATAGTCGCCTGCTTCCCAATAGAAGTCGCTGCTGTTATAATTCAATGAGGTGCGAGTCTTAGCCTCGTCACCTGCCACGAAAGTAGTGAAATTCTTGTCGTTATCCTCATTGGGGTTCGTTGGGTTCTGTGCTACATCTTCATTAGCGCAGGATGCGAAAGTCAAGGCTATGCCTAATACAACAGCCAAGGACTTTAGTTGTGATGTGAATGAATGTCGTTTCATTGTTTTCTTCATCTTTTCTTTGTTCTCTTTGTTAATAACTCTCTATTAGTCTTCCCATGAAGATGCGCTCTCATCTTCTAAGTCTTCATCATTCCATAAGCCTGCTGATTTGGCAGTTGCAGCTGGACCAGTAGCATGGTTTGCCTTTCTGTGTTGGCTGGGGAAAGACGTATCCATCAAATAAGTGGCTTCGTTGACTTGAATTATCGTACACTCTGGTGTAGAATAACTCTTCTTTACTTGCTTTTTTCTCATTACTTCATTGATTAAAATAGTTGTTATTTCGTTCTTATTTTGCTCAAAATCGAGTTCACAAAAGGGCATAAAAAAGCGAACAAAGGAAACTCTTGAAAGTCCTTTGTTTACAGGGGTTACAACGCACTTCATGCGTATGCGAAGAAAAATGTGTTATTGTGCCTTCAGAGCAATGCAGCCAACTTCC